>Ga0214542_1005019_pt1 | contig 25629 bp, 15 predicted proteins | sample CNSS1metaG_FD_160096 | JGI IMG/M metagenome (GOLD analysis project Ga0214542, IMG submission 160096) | Root nodule microbial communities from cowpea collected in UCLA plant growth center, Los Angeles, California, USA - CNSS1 | ecosystem: Host-associated > Plants > Roots > Nodule | place: USA...
ATATATTATGTGACCAAGGTTTCGATTCAAGGCAAATACTAGAGATCTACTTATAGATTTATATAATTATATAGTTGACCTTAGTTTATTTCAAACTTTAATTAAATCAAAATTACCGATGTGTTTCAATAACTTATATGTTGTGTTAATAATTATAACTAATTGAACTCATTAGATTAGTACAATTGATAGTTAATTTTACATCATGTATTTTTTTTTCCTACTAAAACACTAATTTGAGCATAAAAATTCGAATTATGTTTATTTTGGTCTAAAATTTATAAGATAAGATCTAAAACGGGGTTTTGATGAAGGGCATAAAACCCTGTAGCTAGGGACTCTCAGAAAGGAAAGAAAGGGATATTCCTCCTCACCCATTTTGATTCCCAAACCCAAACACTGTAGTTGCAGAGACAGCGGTTTTTACCCTTATCCACTTCACTCTTCTGAGTTCCTCTTCATTTTACACTGATTTCGAGTTCTTTCAAGGTAATCAAATCAATCACTTACCATTTTTCAATTTCCATTTTTATTGCATGGGTGTTATCTTGTGTTTCCATCTTTATACATTTTGATGTGGCCATGAAAGGTGACTACTTGAAGTGCACTTTGAAGTAATTTGCTACTGACACCCAACTAATTTACCCTGTTTCGTATTGTGATGATGCCTGCTTGTGAAATTCAGAATTTTTGCTGTTTCTCTTGTTACACTCTTCTGATCCACAAAAGCTTGAAATTGGGTCAATGACGCCGTGAATTATAATTACTTGCTTGAGGAACTGTGTGCTTTGTTATAAACCAAAGTGCAAGGCAAATGAACGGATTTTTATTAACGGCAATCATTTTTATCCTCTTTTGCAAAAGATTATAAAACCAGACAGGGTTTTGGGAATATGGTGTTCAATATTGTAAGGTCATGAAGTATGAGCGATTTGAACTCTTAACTAAAATAATTTATGCATACGCTTATTTTCCATTTCTCTGAGTGGGTTTATTCCTTTCCTTTTGTAGATTTTTATTTGTGAGATTTATTTTGTATTGATTTATGCTCCTGGTATTACAAGTATTCAATCTTGGTTACTTGCTTTTGATTCGCAATGTTGGAAATAATGTTGATTAGTCCTTGAATAATTATTACTTGCTTGATGAAGTAAGTATTTTAGTATTGTTCAAAGTGAAATGCAAGTGATGGGGTTTTAATTCTTGTTTCAGGAGTGTGCTGAAAGTAGTTAGAGGATCCTCTGATTGAGATGGCTCAATTGCTATCATCCTCTTACTCCTTGACTATCTGCTCTAGAAATAAACCTTACTTAAAACCTTTTAAGCAATGCTCGACACCATTTTCTATGACGGTTTCTTGCAATAATCCTAAACCTTCATCTAGAGGGTTTTTCTTGCAAGAACAGAAGCTAAGAAAACATTCTCTAGTAGTACATGCTGCTGCAGTTTCAACTAACCAGGAAACCCCAGTTCAAACTAGTTCTGGTAACCCTTTTAAACCACAGAGAGTCATGGTCATTGGTGGAGATGGATACTGTGGTTGGGCAACTGCTCTCCACCTTTCAAACAAGGGTTATGAGGTTTCCATTGTTGACAACCTTGTGCGACGCCTTTTTGATCACCAGCTTGGACTGGAGTCTCTAACACCAATTTCCTCCATCCAGAATCGTCTTCACTGTTGGAAATCTCTCACTGGAAAAAATATTGAGCTCTATATTGGAGACATATGTGATTTTGAGTTCTTATCTGAAACCTTCAAGACGTTTGAACCTGATGCTGTGGTCCACTTTGGGGAACAACGGTCTGCTCCTTACTCTATGATAGATCGGTCAAGAGCTGTGTATACCCAGCAAAACAACGTTGTTGGGACATTGAATGTGCTCTTTGCCATAAAAGAGTTCAGAGAGCAGTGTCATCTAGTTAAGCTTGGGACCATGGGTGAATATGGTACCCCAAATATTGATATTGAGGAAGGTTATATTACCATTACTCACAATGGAAGGACAGACACGTTGCCATATCCCAAACAAGCGAGCTCATTCTATCATCTAAGCAAGGTACATGATTCACATAACATAGCTTTCACTTGCAAAGCTTGGGGCATTCGAGCAACTGACTTGAATCAAGGAGTGGTGTATGGGGTAAGGACAGATGAGACTGCACTGCATGAAGAGCTGTATAACAGGTTTGATTATGATGGAATATTTGGAACTGCATTGAATCGGTTCTGTGTTCAGGCTGCTGTTGGTCATCCTCTGACTGTGTATGGTAAAGGAGGCCAGGTAACATACCCTCATTATTTTATTTATTTGTTATTGATACGCAGAAGAGTGACTTTTGATGATTGTTATGGAAAGGATTTGACAATATTTCAACTGGGGCATGTTTATATTATATGTATAATGTATTGTCTATTAGACCACTGAGAAGAATCAAAGAGCATCGATGGAGCTCCACATTTTTCTTTGAAACTTAAGGGTAACTGTATTAAACAAGTCCTGCCTTTTGGTTCTTGGTAACCTCAAGTAGTGCATTTTGCAACAAAATCTAGATATTTGAGACTCATTGATAATAACCGTGAATAGTGTTTGCCAATATTATACAGAACTAATGTTGATTTCATCTGCCTTTTGCACCTTGTTCTGCTGAGATTTTAACAACACGATTTGATTCTTCTGTTGCTCTATTTTCTTACACTTCTGATCATCTGTCTGTAGGAGAACTTCTGAATTCCCTGATACTAATTTTTTGTCTGTATTTTGTAATACACATATTTCAGACTAGAGGCTTCCTTGACATAAGAGATACAGTTCAATGTGTTGAGCTTGCCATTGCAAACCCTGCGAAACCAGGGGAGTTCCGAGTCTTCAACCAATTCACTGAGCAGTTTTCAGTCAATCAGCTTGCCAATCTTGTTACCAAAGCTGGTGAGAAGCTAGGCCTTGATGTGAAAACTATCCATGTGCCTAATCCAAGAGTTGAAGCAGAAGAGCATTACTACAATTGCAAGAACACTAAACTTGTTGATCTGGGACTGAAACCGCACTTTCTTTCAGATTCTCTCCTTGATTCATTGCTGAACTTTGCTGTTCAGTACAAGGACCGTGTTGACACAAAACAAATTATGCCTAGTGTGTCTTGGAAAAAGATTGGGGTCAAAACAAAAACTGTTACAACCTAAGAAGATGGGGTTAGTACATGGCTGCAGGCATAATTGTATATCCTGCATGATGTGTTAGGTTATGTTATGCTGCATTGCCGTGAATACTAAATTTTTGTACTATATGATTTCTGTGAAACCTTTATAGCTCATACCCTCTTTATGTAGAACACATTTTCATGGTTCAACTGTTCCACAATATCCATATTCGAATGTAGGTACTGTTTCCTTTTTTTTTTTTTTCAATGAATAAATAATGATAATTTTATATTTTTAGCATATTAATGGAATATTGAAGTGCATCCAAGTGTTGATTAAGTGGCATTTACTAACCTTTGAAGTAATATGAAGACATTCCGGTCTTTGGAAAGCAATTTTATTTGAGATATGGTCAGTTTAATTTAAAGAATGCAACAGATGGAAAGGGCAAGTTCAAATATAAGAAATTATAAATATTTAACTAGATATACTCACCCTGTAAATTTATGAGTACAGAGAAACTAATATGGATTGATGCCAGTGGTTCATGTTTTTCTAAATAGTCAAAATACGTGTTCAAAATCATAATTTTTTTAACTAGCAAAACACATTGTCGTGAATGTGTATTTGTATTTCATAATATCATATTTAAATAAGTCATAAGTTAATGTAAATTTTTGTGGTAATAATTAATTGTCTTTTGTAGACAGCATTTATAAGATACTGGATAATATTATTTTTTTATTTAATTTTTCTTTGGTTAAAAAAATACAATAGAGAATGATTTGGTTAAATAAAAGTTTAAAAGAGTGTCTTTTAAAGAGTATGTGCAGTTATTTAAATACTTTCATGTTAAAGAAATAACAATTCTGGATAGTTTTAAAAAACGAAAATGTAGATACCAAACTTAAGTAATAATAAATCACACCTTATTTTTAAGCAAAAGTTATCCATGGCTTTTGTTTCGTGCACCCATTGTAACGGTAAAAAAAAAAAGCACTAAAATTCCCTAAATATATAATTTAATCTCTAGTCTTTTTTTTTTTTTATCAGCATTTAATCTCTAGTCTTAATTCTTCTTCTACTCAATTTCAAGTTTTTTCTGTCGAGCATGTTTATGAAAGTTTATAAAAATGAGTGATTGATTTGATAAATTAAAAAATTATTTTAAGTAATAAAAATAAAAGATTATCATTTTAATTTTGATCATTAAAATAAATTTTACTTATTTTAAATTACGTTAGAATAAAATATGAATTATTATTTAAAGTAAAAAAAAAACTAAAATTGATCAAATTATATTAAATTAAAATGAATTTGGTATTAATTAAGTCTAAAAAAATACTGATCATTTGTATAAATAAAAATAAGTAATAACTTAAATTTAAATACTTTTTATAAAAATGTAAACTGTAAAGAGGAGATAATAAAATAATGTATTTTAATAAAAATAAAACATGTTTTGGTACATCAATAAGTCACACATCGCTTAGGAGTCGATGTCAAGTACAGTTTAAATATTATTTCCTCCTTCTACTATCTGACGATGCACTTTTTAAAGACAAAACCGTGATGAAATTTCACTTTACTCCAAATCGGATAATACCTCGAAAGACCGAATTGGTTTGAATCGGTTCAAAATCAATGAATAAAAAAAATTATAAAACTTTATTATTATTATTATTGCCTATATTATTAATATTATTACTATTATTTATATTATTATTTATATTATTTATATTATTATTATTTTATTACTATTACTATTATTCATTTTATTTCTTATCATTTTTAATATCTATAAATTTAGATGAGAAAAGCTAAAAGAGATTTAAATAAAAAAATTACAAAGATAAAAAATATAAAAAAATAAAGTAGACAGTTTTTAAGTATAAAATTCAAACACTAAAATTTATACAACTAAAAAAATTGAAAGAGTAAAATAAAACATGAAAACAAATAAGTTTAAGTCAAACTTAATGCAGGTAATAATACAAAGATTACGTATATGAATTCCCAAGTATTCAATTTTATTGTTCATTATTTCCTTATGCCCCAATTGACAGTAGGACTACCACTGGGTGTCTTGGTTCATCTTCATGTAAAATATTATTTTCTTTTCAAATCGTATCAGAAAATTAATTAATTCTTACATGTCCTCTAGTGAGGATAAAAAATTCGACGAATAAAAAAGAAAAGGATGATAAAATTTAGTTTAAGATGAGGGCTATGCATGTATATTCTTATCGTTATCATTTAACAACTCATTAGAATATAATATGGAACACTAATATCATTATGATCCTATATTTTATAATTCACTACAAATGACCTAAATGTACATTTATAAATTTATTATTTGGAATGTCCTTTTTCTCATCCTAAATTTCTTATATGACTAGGTTATATTTGGACAAACTTTTCTATAAATTTTTTTATGAAAAAATAAAAATGAATATTCATAACTAAAAATTTATTTATTTACAAATTAATTTGTTCAATAATTAAGAGACATCTAATTATATATATATATATATATATATATATATATATATATATATATATATATATATATATATTTCAGGACCATTTTATAATTTCCCACTCGTGATCTCAGCAAATCCATTCTATACCTTTGGACATTGGCTTTAATCCATGATAATTAATTATTATAATCTTCCATAAATTTTCATATAAACGTCACCATTTATTCTATTCAGATTAAAACAAATGATTTGACCATTTTTTTTGCAAGAGAGAATTGTCGTTTATAAGTTCTTGACAAGATTTAAAAAATAAATCAAAAGTGCACCTAACACATGTAAAAGAAAAAAGTAAATCTCAAAGTTAAATGATTGAGTGAAATTATATTATGCAAACCACCACCACGCCAATTTGTTCTCCAAGCCCGTTTCTTATGTTTCTTATTCCGTAACAAAATGATAATATTCTTCTTTAGTTAAATTAAGGATGATATCTCTCGATAATCTTATTTAAAGAAACTGAATCTGTGTGTACGAAGATCTTAGTTAAAAAAATGATTTTTATTTTTTCATGTGATGATCTACTTACATAATGAGAAAACATAACGCCCAAGTAATTTATACTTATAGGTGACACTTGTCCTGTTTTAAGGTTTATTAAACATTTCATGATTGATATTACAATTATATTTCTATTTATTTAGTTGACAACCCTTCAATATAAGGTTTTTTAGTTATTTAATCTTAATATATATCATTTTTCTAAAAATAAATAAAACTCATGATACACGACCTCACACTAACATCTTATATACGATTTCTTAGTTTATATATGTGTTACGTTATACCAAAGCGTTTTTATGTTTTCATAAGCATTTTGACATAGTTGTGGTGTCCGATGTTTCTATTTGAAGCTTAGCGAGATCTATTTTTGATAGTTATAGATTAATGTTTTTGTTTGGTGTTGAATAGTTGGAGATGTCAAAATGAATTCTACAACCTAATTTATTACAGATTTGAGTTGAGTTGAATTAAAAAAAATTAGTTTTCTTTTTTTAAATGAGTTAAATTGTACTGCACTCACTTAACCTGTAGATTAAATGAGTTCAAATCGGAGTTGAAAGTGGGTTGATCCACAACCTAACACCAACAACCCTTTATTAGCTGTTTTTCATTTTTCACACTTTTTATTATAATTATCTACTACTTCTAATAGTGATGATCGTTAGGAATTTAGGTGAGTTATATATTTTATATTGAATATAAATAAGTAAGATGAATAATATGAGATAAACACATACTAAAAACTTGTTCATGATCCATAGATGTTGAATCTCCCTTGGCTTCTCCATGAAAAACTATTATTAGTTATTATTTTCTTGCACAAACAATTTTTTTTTTTTGGTTTAATTAGTAATTTGCAGCTTTTTATTAACTCAATATTCAAACCTTAAAATTCATTAATTAATTAGAAAACTAAAGAAAAGTATACCATTTCCATAGATACCTTTTTATTCATTAAGTAATTTAACGAATGATAAGCATGATAATTATCTATTATTCATGCTTATTAAAAACCTTTTTTTTTTCATTTCATGCGTTTTTGTGTTATTCCCATGAAAATATATAATATTTTGAATGTTTTGTCTCAAGATAAAATATAACTTTCTTTCTGTGAGATTATTTTGTAGGAAAATGGAAGATTAGAGAAAAATAAAGAGTCGTTTGTCAGGACCTTCTCATTCAGCCACTTTACCATCCTCCTTCAGTGAGAATGCCAAACACTTACCTAACAATAGCGACACAAAGCAATTAGATGTGAAACAAAAGTAATCTCTCGCATAGTGAGAAAACACTTTTCGGGAGTGGATAAAAATATCGAAAGTTAAATGAAATGAGGATCTTTTGATTGTGGGAATGAAATGGAGGCCAACACACGGGCAGAGGCACTTCTAGGGCTCAGAATCTTCATCTCCCTTCATCCATTTCACCATTTTGATCCCCTTTTGAGTTCTAAACATGTAGGAGTAGAGATGTCAAATTGGGTTTCAACCCGTGGACCAATTTGGCTCACCATGGGTTCGAGTCAGGTTAGGTTGAGAAAAATTCAATTTTTTCAAAAGTAGGTTGATTTGAATCCGACTCACTTAACCTACAAGTTAAACGGGTTCAAGTCGGGTTGAAAGTGGATTGACCTACTTAATCCACCAACATTTTTTTACAATTTTAAATTTTTTTTATTATAATTATTTACTATTTCTAACTATATAGATTCACAATTTCATATTTTTAAATACTAGAATATTACTCAATAATATCTGAATAGTTTGAATATTTAATTAATTTCTTTGTCAAGTTATATATATATATATATATATATATATATGTATATAGATACTTTAATCTTTAATTATTATCTTTATAATAATATTTCAAGAATTAGGTGAACACTTTGATTTAACTATTATAAAAAAATAAATTAATTCATTTCACTCTTATTGTCTCTGAGGAATTAGGAGTGATATGCTTATAATGTGAATGTTTGAGTATGATAGAGATATATTGAGTAGATTTTTTTTGCAGAGTTTGATTCATGAAATTAAACGCTAGTGAAACTTTTTCCATATCACTTTATAACTTTAACATTTACATGCCTTTAACTTGATTTCATATCTGTCAAATATTTGTATCATTCAATGTTTTTATTAACAACTTGAATTAGTAAATAATCATAATTAGTTAACAAACGTAAATCTTTTGAACAAACATTTTTTAACTTTTTATTTTATTATTTGTATAATTTAGTGCACTTACCAAAAGATTTAACAACAAATATATTACACAAAGACAAACCCCCTTGTACATAATACATAAGTAGAAACTCTAAAATTTAGATTTTATTTTACAAACACATAACTACAGAAAGTAGTCACCAAATAAACATTTAAAAATTTGATATATTCATATCATAAGACTTCACTTTCTACATATTATGTGCACTCAAATACCACAGTATGCCTTGATCCTAGAAGCAGCTTTCACAGCTTCTTCTGTAAGGAAGAAACGAAGGTATCCATAATGGTCGAATGGTTTATAACGAAGAGGGTGTTCTTCATCCACTAATTTTTCCTCTGGTTCCATCACTTTTCCAGCATATGAAAGCAGCCCCAAACTGTATCTCTCTACCTCTGTATTCATGAATACTCTGTGTACACAACCACATATTCTGTCATTGCTCCATACCTGCAAAATCAGAGTTTTAATGGAAGAAAATTATTCAATGATATCTATTGCACAACAACAACAACCTTAGTTGACTATGTAAAGATTTTCATAAGTAAAGTTTATCATTGCAGAATATTTTTTGTGAAAGTTTTCATATTATTAATCAAAGATAAAAAAAAGTACATTACCATAAATGCATCACCAGCCAAGACAACAAAGATGGAGGGTGAGGCATCAACCTGGAACCACTCTCCATTCTTCAACTGAACTTCTAAGCCATTTAACCTCTGATTCAATATTGTAAGAAAACCAGAATCTGTATGAGCACGCACCCCTAAATTGGTCTCACCGATCTCAGGTGTTCTATATTTGTAGCATCTCAGAACATAATCTGTTGATTCAAGCAAACGCTCACATTTCTCATTCTCCAATCCATAGCTCCCAAACACCATTCTCTTAACAGTGTAATCCAGTTCTGCAACTTTCTTTGCATAGGAATTCACACTTTCACTAAATAAAACAAAAGGAAAATGTTCGATAAACAACTCAAAGTTTGTTCACAAGTTCATCAGTAAAATTGGAAAAGGGTTAATTAGTTAATTACCTGAATTGGTGATTCCCTTGTGGCCACATAATGGTTGTGTAGTTGTGACAACTTTTAGCATTCAACGGGTTATCGATGGCCATGGATTCATACAGAGGAATATCAGGGCGTTGTCCTGCGTAACTATATATAGGTTTATCAGTGGTGTGCTGCATTTTTGTTTGTAATGGAAGGTCAAAGAGTTGTTTCATTGCAGAGAAGACAGAGTGATTGAGCAATGGATCAACCTTATCGTAGTGTGCTAGGAATCCACCGTGATCCTCTAAGGCAACCCTCACAGCATCACAAGTGGAAACCCATGTTTGAGTACCGGGTTTCAGGTTTTCATCGTTGAAATCGATCATAGGTAGAGATTTTCTGTTCTCTGTTTCTGATCCCATCGTAATCCTTACCAATTTGTTTGGATTTTGGAACTAAAACATCTATGTATTTATGTTTGATTTGAAATATGTTATTTAGGAATAGAACACCCAATAATACTTCACTTTGAGATAAATTTTTTTATTGATTGAAAAACTTACACATATTCATAACATTTATTTAATCTTGTTGAATCTCAAGTGGGCTATGGCAAGATTATATATTGTAATATCACGTTAGAAATTAGAAAGTGAGTTTCAATCTAATTTGTTCTTATATATAAAATTATATGCTGTAAAATAATTTTATGTTTATTCAATAAAAGAATTTCAAAAAACATAATAAAGACCATGCCATGTTGTATGATTGCATCAGTGAAGTCAATAATTTTTCTACAGTGAAGACGTTGTTTATATGATTTGGTTATATATGGACAAACTTTTCTACAAAAGTTATTATGAGAAAAAATAAAAAAGAACATTTATAACTAAAAATTAATTTATTTATAAGTTAATTTGTGGCATTTTTATATTACTTGAAATTTTTACTTTTTAATTTACTCATAAGTAAATTTTAATTTTAAAAAAATATTTCGTTTTTCTTAATTTTTTTAAAATACTCTAAAAAAAATGTCCAATCATGATCTTACATTAATATATAAATACTTGTTGATCAATTGATAGAAACTAAAACAGTTTAGCCCCCTGCAAGTTGTGCATATTTATCTTTTTATGCATATTTATTGATCTAAGCAAAAAAAAAAAAAAAAAAAATATATATATATATATATATATATATATATATATATATATATATATATTGTCTTGTTTCATTTTGACAAAAAAAAATGTTAAAAAATAATTTACAATAATTTGTTTCATTTTCTGGTCCCGAATTTAGGTGATTATCTTCGTGTATATACAGTTGGTCCTCTAATTCCAAACAGCTTATAAGGACCACTCTCGTTTCTTTCATATTTTCTTAGAATTATTTGTTTCAATTCACATCAAACCTATCATTTTAATGGATGTAAAACAAAAAAAAAAATCCTTATTTTTTTGTATGTTTGCTTATTATAGTGCAACAGTGCCAAGGATATTCCTATCCAAATAAAAATGCTTCAAGTATATACCCAATAATACATTATATAAGTTGGAAGAAAATAACGTGTAATAATCCAAACACAAGATTCAAATAAGAACAGGACAATAGAGATGATTTTTCAAATAAATATATTGGACATTATTAACTACGGTTTTATTTGTTTTCTGGATCAGATTAATTACAAAAAAAGTTAGTTTCTATTTTGCTTTGTCCTGATAAGGCCATGTACCATTATAGTATACAAACATACTGCTATGTATAATTACTCATGAATTATTAGAAAAACAATTAGGTCCCCACAATTTGGCAGCTTTTATCTTCTTCTTTATTGTATTCTATATAAAGTTCATAGATAGATTAATTAATTAACTATTAGTTAAGTACTGCTATAGTTATTGATCGATGAATATTATATATATATATATATATATATATATATATATATATATTGTTTTATTATGTCAGCCATATATGTTAAATATAATGAATTCACACTGTGTTTCATTTTGTGGTCCCAATTATGTGATTATTTTCATTTGTACAGTTTGTTGTCACCTACTCTACCATATATCTAACAACATCTTGATGTATATTTATTTTTTAACAAAATTGTTTTGCACCAAATATATTATTTTGAATGATGCACCACATTGTTGCTGTGAAAACTAATACACTTATACTGAAACAATGGATCTACAATAGAACTTCTTGGCTGCATTAACTAAATAAAAACTATAAAATAAACACATAAAGCTCAATAAAATGTGACTTTATAACTTTTTAAAATATTATAGTAAAATTATTAGTATTTAAAATGAAGTTTTAACAATACAAATCCATAGATAAAAATTAAGAGAACTCACAAGAAATTATACATTATACAAGGAAAAAGTTTATACATATTCTTCAAAAAGTCTAATCTATCTAGAGAGTCTTAGTCCTCATCACATCTTTTTCAAGTAAGTAGAAGTTTTATAATTATGTTTCTGACTCCTAAAATTTTTGTTAAGATGATAAAACAAGTTAGTCAAACATATAGGTAATGGACTGAAACCACTTCAATATTTTAATTATAAAATATTTAAATTATATAAAGATTTTTAATAGTTGAATTTCACTTTATATAAAATTACTATCTTTTTAGAAATTATTTTTTTAGACTTCTTTGTCTTCTTTACGAGTTTTTTATCTTCTCACTCATTTATTTAAATTTAATGATCAAATATTATATGTGATTTGAGCATCGAGTTCTACAATCAATTTCTTTAATTGAGTAAGTTGATTTTCTGCCATTGTTCTCGGTTCAGTATGTTTTTTCTTTGCTTGTGAGTCTCCTTCACTTGCATATGTTTTTTATTCATCTATATGAGTCTCTGCTGATCAGTGATCATATTTGTTGTTGGACAAGTTTGCTGCTTACGACCTTTCCCTGTAATACCTAACGTACCAACATCTTGACTAATCTGATCTGGAATGAAAGCTCTGATAGTTAAGACATAAATATAGGGCCAATGAGTGCTACAGTAGTGCCTTGCAGGGTCGTAGTGCCGGTTACCGAGGGTTCTTCGGTTTAAATATTGGGAGCTCTAGTGGTGGTTTCATTGGGTGAGCCCTGGGCTTGTTGGGCGAGAAAGTGGCACTGACACTATTTGGTTAGTGTTTGCGGGAACCTTCTAGTGGTGCCTTTGGTTAAATGGCACTAGGCGGTTGTCTATGGTGTTGGGTAGTATCAGAAACCTTTCTTTTCATGTTTGGAATTGTATACGAGCCAACATTGGTGAAGGCCGAGACGAGTTAGCATGAATTGAAGTGAGATGTGTCGTTCTGGGCCGAAGGTCGAGATGGATCGCCCATGTCAAAGTCGAGATGGTCTATCCTGGGTCGAAGGTCGAAATGGGTCAATTCAAACCAAATTTTGAGATGGATCATCCTAGGGCGAAAGCCAAGATGGGTAGACCATGGTTGAAGGCAGAGATAGGTAGGCCCAATCTGAAAGTTGAAACGCATCCCAAATTGAAGCTCGAGACGAGCTTACCCGAACTGAAGCTCGAGACGATAGTTTCAGGTTGAAGACCAAAACGAGTATATCAGGATGAAGGTCGAGATGGATAGGTTTGTGATGAAGGTCAAGACGAGCTGGTCTTACATGAAGGTCGTCCTAGGCCGAAGGTCGTCCTAGGCCGAAGGTCGAGGCGAGCATGCTTGGACTGGAGGTCGTGAGGGTCTACTCGAGAAGGTTGAGACAGGTCGTTCCCAATCGAAGGTCGGCAAGCTTGGGCCGAAGGTCAAGACAGATTGATCCAAGATGAAGGTCAAGACAGACTGACCCAAGATGAAGGTCAAGACAAGCGGACCCAGACCGAAGTTCGAGACAAGCGGGCCTAGCCGAAGGTCAAGTTTTGGTTTTCATATTGATTGTTGCTTATATGTCCAATAATATATTTAAAAAAAATTAATACTTTTTCATGTTTAAAAAGAATTTATAGGCTCATCGTGGTCCATAAGACTTATAGAGTGGTCTAATTGACAACTCTAAATTTCTGTCCATGATTAGACATCAAAAAACCCAATTTGTAACCATAAAACAAGAATTACATTACCGGTACGTTCAATTCATACATGTGCCACAATTCATCAAACATGAAGAATAAGAGATTATCGCATCATTTACCATAGTGGTTTCACAAATTATTAACAAAAAAGCAGTGTCATAAGGAACACACATAAAGGCAACAATGCATGCAATCCAACTTATTCATATTCACAAAAGCACGAAAACTTCCATCTTCGATCATATTATTATAGGGATGAGATTCCACAGTAGGCTTCAATTCGAGAATAAGGGTCTTTGATTTTCTCTTTGTCATAGAAACGAAGGTACTCATAATGGTCGAATATTGATTTATAACGCAAGGGATGTTGCTCATTCACTACTTCATCTGGTATCTGCATAATCTTATCACCACTAAAAGAAAACAGTCCCATAGAGTATCTGGTTTTCGTTGCATTCATGGTAACTCTGTGTTCACATGGTCTTATTCTACCATTACTCCACACCTACACCATTAAAATATAATGCACCAATGTAAAATAATTATGCAAAACAAAATCTAGCACAAATTATTTACAAAATATGGTACTGTGATAGGTATATACAATTAGGGTTTATGTATATGTGTGTACTCACATTGAACGCGTCACCTGCCATAACCACAAACAAAGAGAAAGAAGCATCAACCCCAATCCATTCTCCATCCTTCAGCTTGATTTCCAAGCCATTCAGATTATTCAGCTGATGAACTATGGATACGATGGTCAAGTCTGTGTGAGAATGCATTCCCAAATCCTTTTCACCCGTCTCGGGTGTTCTATATTTCATGCATCGAAGCAGATAATCGCTTGATTCTATCATGCGCTTGCATCCTTGCATCTTCACACCATAGCTCTCGAACACCATCCTCTTAGCCATATGGTCTAATTCACCAAGTAACTTAGCATACTCATTGATGCTTTCACTGTATATTTGGACAAATGAACTTCTACCATGACCAATTTTGCACACAATAATCATATATCATAAACAAAAGGAAAAAGTGTAGCTACCAGAAACGATGATTCTCCTGCAACCCCATTATGTGGGCGAATTTTTGGCAGCCTTGTAAGGTGAGAGGATCATCAATGCCCAAAGATTCATACAAGGGAAGCCATGGGACTTGTCCAAAGTAGCCATGGAAAAGTTTGTCACTGGTTTTTTGTGCTTTTGTTTCCACTGGGAGACTAAACAACTCTTCCATTGCACATAGCACAGAATCACAAAGTTCTTTGCCAATTCTATCATATCGTGCAACAAAACAACCGTTCTGTTCAAGTGCTTCCCTCACAAGAGTGCAGGCTGAGAACCATGCATCGGTGCCAGGCTCCATGGTTGCATCAGTGAAGTCCACCACATGAAGTTCAGACTCTGTTTGGGATCCCATCGTGTGCAATGCTCTCTACACAACAATATCACTGCTCTTGCTCAAAACAATTTTGTATAAGCTTGTTTTGCATAATTTGACTACATATACAGGACCACCGTATAATTTCACAGTCAAAATGATCTCAGCAAATTCATTCTATACCTTTGGACATTGGCTTTAATCCACCATAATTAATTCTTAAAATCTTCCACAAATTTTCGTATAAACGTCACCATTTATTCTATTCAGATCAAAACAATTCTTTGACTTTTTTGCAAGAGAAAATTGTCCTTTATATGAGTTCTTGACAAGATTAAATTTAAAAAATAAATCAAATAGACCTAACACACATGTAAATTAGTAAATTTCAAGTTAAATGATTTAGTGTGCAAGCCACTACCGTTCCAAATGTGTTTCCAAGCCAGTTTCTTATTCCGTAACAAATGATAACATTTTTTAAGATGATATTATTTTGATTTATTTTACTGTCATCTATATTTCTGTCTAAATATTGATAGAATTACAAGTAACGTGATTGGTTGAAATAACATCACTTCTAATTTAAAATATTTTTAGTATTTTTAATGTCACAGTGTAGCTCGAAGATTGCATTTATGCATGAATTATTGAAACAACATACGAAACTTCAAACAATTCAGTTCATGCGAAGTATCTCCTTTCAAATCAATTAACACAATAAGAGGATTCAGTTGAAAAAAAATGGGATCTGAGACAGAAGTGAAGCTTCCAATTATTGACTTCTCCACAGTGGACTTGGAATCCAATGTTGCAGAGTGGGAATCGGTGAAATCCCAAGTTCACAAAGCACTGGTAGAGTATGGTTGCTTCGAGGCCGTGTTCGATAAAGTTCCTCAGCATTTTCGAAAAGCCATATTTGTTGAAGTGGATGAGCTATTCAATCTCCCTTTAGAAACCAAGAAAAAAGCTGTGTCAAGTAAGCCATATCGTGGTTATGTTGGTCCTCTTCATCTCTATGAGAGCATCGGAATTGACGATGCTGATGTTCATGAGAAAGTGGAAACCTTGATCAAGATCTTGTGGCCACAAGGAAAACCAAGTTTTAGGTACGCATAAGAAACTATTCTTTATTTAACACACACCACATCTCACACTTGTCATTTACCATTCATGTTTGAACACAAGAAAAGATCTTTACCATACCCTTTTGAGCCCTTTTTATTGTTAATGACATGGCAGCAAAAATCTGCAACTTTTCTGTGAGAAAGTGGCAAGGTTGGATCAGATGATAAGGAAGATGTGTTTGGAGAGTTTAGGTGTTGAAAAGTATTTGGATGAGCACATGAACTCAACGTATTACCTTGCACGGCTTATCAAGTACAAAGCCCCTCAAACTAATGAACCACAAGTTGCAATAACAGAGCACACTGATAAGAACATATTCACCATATTATGTCAGAATCAAATTCATGGTTTAGAGATACAGACCAAAAGTGGAGAGTGGATCAAATTCAAGCCCTCAACATCAAACAGTTTCGTTGTTGTCACTGGGGACACATTTTATGTAATTTCTATACACACTTCCACTTTCTCTGCTACAAAATGATCTTATAAGAAAATGTGACACAACAAATATTTCTTGATTAAGTCAAGATTTTTAACAAATATGTTGCAGGCATGGACTAATGGGAGGGTGCATACACCGATTCACAGAGTGATGATGACTGGAAATGAAAGAAGGTTGAGCATTGGATTGTTCACAGTTCCAAAAGCAGGGTTTGTAATAAAGGCCCCAGATGAACTTGTGACAGAGGAGCACCCTTTGCTTTTCAAGCCCTTTGTCCAGAGTGAGTTCATGAAGTTTCTTCACTCTTCTGAGAATATAAAAAATGCTCTCAAGGTTTATTGTGGAGTTTGAGATTTTATCCATGGTAGCAACTGCTCCTTCTGTGCAATCCCTTTATTTTCATGAAAGTTTGTAATATCTGCATAAGGTTTGCAATATGGTTTGCTGTGTATGAACCTCTTTTCTGCAATATGGTGTGTGTAACTTTACCTACATAAAGGAACAAAATAAATCTTTAAAAGATAAATAGTTTCTAAAATTATGTAAAATTATGTAAATACATATTCTGTAACTTTAAATACATATTATTAAATACATATTGTGTAACTTTAAATACATTTGCATTTCATATTAACAACTATTACATACAACAGTACAATTATGAAAGCATAAATAATTTAATTTGGGATCACCTATCAGTATGGGTTGATGAAGGAGATTACATCATTGACAAACTTCACTGTAAGAACTTTAGGAAAAAATAAATAAATGAGACTTTCAACATTAATTTATGTATAAATTAATTTCTAAAATTTTGATAGCATGATAAACAATAAATAGGTTGAATCATATTGTGCGATTATAATGTTATACCTATTTGAAATCTAATATACATTTCTTTTAATTTTTATTATATCATCTTAAATCATATAAACATTTTCATCTGTTAAAAAATCATTAATTATCAATTGATAAGCTTAATTATCAATATCTAGGAAATGGTCAGAAAAGGAAAACTCACTCTTTAATGAGAAGATGGCTTCAAGTAAATGTATATAATAATATAAGTTGTACAGAGTAATAATCCATACATATGTTTTATTTCCTTAGCATTTTTCTTTTTCATTTTCTTTTTAATTCCCGGAACTGGGTTTGAAACCCCAAGTCCATATCCACTCACCTAAAAAAGAAAAAAAAGAAGACCTTGGCCCATCTCAAATTCAAAGGCCTAACTCATGAAAAAGGGTCCCGCTATTCCGACACCCTTATTTTCGAGTTCACCTCAAAACTTTTTACAAAATTTAAACTACCCTAACCCCAGTAAGCATTGATTTCTTTAGGTATGTCAGAGTGACTTAACCTCGCTAACAAGTGGGTTCATCACGGATTGAATTAAAAAAGAGTTTAGCTCACTATTTTTGTTGAATAAGAAATTTTGTAATTCAGCTCGACTTATCATGGATTAATGGGTTAGTAGGTTGGTTCACTTACAAATATTTTTTTTTTAATTTATTTTATATATTTATTGCATTACAATGAGAATAAATTGACTTAATTTATTTTTTATAATAGTGAAATCAAGTGTTCACCTAATACTCGAAATATTATTATAAAGATAATAGTTAAATATTAAAGTATCAAAGTATATAACATGAACCTATATGATTAGAAGTACTAAATAATTATAACAACAATTTTTTTTAAATGTTAGTAAATTAAGTGAGTCAACTCACTTTCAACCCACTTCGAATCCGTTTAACCTGTGGGTTAAGTGAGCTGGAATCAATTCAATCCACTTTTAAAAAATATTTTTTTTCTCAATACAACCTGATTCGAACTCATGATGAACCAGATTGACTCGTGAGTTGAACTAGATTTTAACATGTCTAAATTTCTCTCTCGAATTCAAGCAGTCTCTTCCATTCTTTTATCATTTAATATTATGTAATATCCAAAGCGAGGCTCATGGTGGAACCAAGGGACACTTGGCGGTCCACAATGAAGAAGGACAAGTGGTACAAAATTTGTTAGGCGCACTAAACAATGTATTCCTCTCTCACACAATCATAATTGCTTTAGCATACACATAGTCAATAGTTTGATTAAATTTAAAATATATTCTATATGTAATAAGCAATTTTAATAATGATTCCTCACAACACAAGACCTACAACTCTAAACCTACACATCAATCACATATAACTCATGTAAAACAAATAGTAAAAAGTTTAAATCAGCATAAACATAAGACAAACTATTAGTGGCTAAAGAAATACAAAAATATTACAAGACACTCCCATGAATGCATATAACTTATTCAGGAATCTTTGTTGATCCCAAAATTCATCGCGGTGCTGATTCGATTTCACCCATCACCCTCCACTGCATTTCTACTTTTTGTCTTTCACGCTAAGGTTTTACTAATTGACAATCATCGTGTTTCTATTCACACCATTTTTTCCTCCTTTCATATACATCTCTCATTCTTCATATCCCTTTCTAACATCTAATAAAAAATATATTTTTTTCACTTGCCCATCATTCATTTTAAATTATTTTATATTTTAAAGTAAAAATGTTATTTAGTTAGTGTTGAATAGAAAATGGGATATTTGTGTATCATCATCATCATTCATCTTAATATTAATGAGACAATTTTGACTCCCGACTTTGTATTAGATTCACCATTTTCAATCTCTTCTCCTCTTAGAATTGAATTGGATTCTAGTATTGTTTGTAATTAAGAAAATTTTTTTTTTTTTTATTTACGTGTAAAATAAAAGTGATATGAAACGTACATGAAAGAAAAGAAGTTCATCTAAATTATCTTATGATATGTCGAAAATACTCTAAAATTTTAGAACAACATTTATCACGGTACTTTACTTCCCAATAAAACAATATTGTGGCTTGAGATCATTGAGAATTACAAAATCATAACAAAATGACGTTATTTTTTTAAATTCTAAAAAAGAAATTGCCTCATCATTTAATGTAATCAGACCAACATAAAATTTTCTAGTACAATCTACAAAATTTAAAATTCAGTGAGTGGCAAACTTCATTGATAAAAAGTACAATTAATTAAAAAAGCTATTAACGATCGCCAAAATGAGTAAATAAAAAATTCTTATAATTTTGTATGATACTAAGTAAATTTAACTTTCCCATGCGTTGGATGACCTCATTTGATTTCTTCGTTTATTTTCTGAATTCTTATTAGAAATATGATTGTGTGATTAGTCACAAATCATGCATTATGACACAGCAAGGCATGCTTATTGGAGAGTTTTTAGGTCATCATTCATTTGCTATATTTTAAACACATTATTAAGTCAATGATCCTATATATATATTCCAATAATGACATTATAAAAAGCCAAAGTTAAAAACAAAATGTCAAAGGTAGAAGCAGTCATCAAATTTATGAACAAACATGTGGTGACAATTTGTTATTATCAAGGTTGAGAGGTGATTCGGATTATAGGTTAAATGTATTTGAGTTGATAGATGATTGAGATTATGGGTGAAATAAATTAATTGACTACATTTTAATATTTAAAGCTAAATGTTAGGTTTGACTAGTATTATTAATTCAAATTGCAACTCATCTTTATGAGCTAAACTTGATAAAGTTCGAATTTATATGTTGTACAAAAATGTGACATTTTAAAACAATATAGAATATGTAATGATAATTTTGAAAGAAAAAGTATAATTTATTAATTTATATATTACCTCTAGTTTGAAAGATATTTTTTTAAGAACAAAGTATGTACGGACATAATATTATGAAAAAAATTAAATTGTTTTAAAAAAATAAAAAAGATTAAATTAAATTTAAAAAAGTAAAAGAATATGCATTTTTTTTAAGAATTACCCTTACAACTATTGAAATTCTTTTTTTTTTTGTAATTTTTCCACATACATAATTTATGCATGCATATTAAAAAATATTAAGTACTGGGAGAGATAGTCGAAGTTATTCTTATAAGAAATATTCTTACAAAAGAAATATATATATATATATATATATATATATATATATATATATATATGTGTGTGTGTGTGTGTGTTTTTCTCTTAAAAACACTATAGTGTTAAAAAAAATTATTTTGTCATTAAATACTATTATGGTTGGAGAACAATATTAAAATGAAAAATGCGAGTTACGGCTTGAATCTGAGTACTTGGCTACATCTATTCCACAATTTTGCGCATCTAAAAACCGTTGACCTGAAAAGAAATTCGGTTTTTTGGCGGAATAGAAACCAAATATAAATACACATATTCTCTTCTAAGATGCTTAATGTTAAAATATGGGTAACACACTTATACTTGTTTCAAATTTCACCCAAATTTTCTGTTACTTTTTACTTATATTTTAATCTGATTGGAAGAAATATAAATCTCTTGATCAAAATTAGAATCAAAATGTTTGACTCATTTTTTTTTTCTCGCTTATTGACCAAAGCGTAGTCTTTGAATTTTGGTTTTACTTTATTTTTTAAATTCTAGAAGTTTGGAAATATATGTAAATAATGGATGCTTTTTGTCTGCAAGTGGTTTCTAGACTGAATTATGCATTTTATTTTTATGAGTGAATTGCGTATGTTTCTCTCTAATTTATTTCCCTTTAATTTCATGAGATTAATTTGTTAGTTTTTTTTAAAAAAAATTAAAACATTCATGGGAAAAAAAATGGTGAGAACATAATACCCCTCTAAAAAAAATATTGTGACTATTTTATCTCTTTGCAATAGACTTGCATACTAAAGGAGTTACTACATTAAATTATTTGTAATCACAAGACAAAATGTATTTAATAAAAAGCAAAAAAGCAAAACAACTATCAATTTTCATTCATTCTTAAATTGAATCATTTTTCTATTTAAATATAATATACTTTTTTCACAGAAGTATCACAAAAAGCAAAACTTACAAATCCAAATTACATAGGAAAAAAAAAACAGCAACATTAAGTGATAATAGTAAACATCGCTGAAAAGTAACATTAGGCAAGAAAACAAAAAAAAGAAGAAGAATTATTTTAACACCTTCTCCAAGAAAACTCTCCTTGATTCCCAAGCCACAAATACAAAAATGTTGACATCACTCTCTCTATAAATACCAAATCTAAACCAACAAATTGTTCTAAAAAACATAGATACTCACTCATAAGTTCTTCTCTTACATTTTCTCTCTCTCTCTCTCTCTCTCTTGGATCAACACAAACACTTGTTTCTATGGCTGGCCTTCAACAATACAACTTCTTCCCCACTGATCTCTTGTACCCTCGTCCACAACCACAACAAGCTTCTCCCAAAACCACTGTGCTTCCTCTCAAAAACCCTAATCCTCAAGATCACACTCACCAACAACAACATCATCAACAACAACCTAGGACCACTTCTGCTCTTGTTTACACTCAAAACAAAGAATCTCTTGTTGCTGTTCACAACAATGTCTCCAAATTCGCCTCAGACCCTCTTTCTTGGCTGCTTTTGGTGATTGAAGAAGATCAACAACAAAATGCCTCAGACTCTTCTTGAATTCTTCTTCAATTCTCTTCATCATCACCATCAAATTTGGCTGCATGTATCACACCACATCATTCCACTCATGCATCCAATGAATCAGTGCGATCAACCCAATGAATCATGCTGCATCAAAAAAGAGGAAGGAAACTGAATGATCTTTTTCATGTCTCTGTTAGGAAACTGTAATCCCTCTTTTCTGTTATGCTTTTAGATTTACCCTTTGATCAATTCTCTGATCTAGACAACAGTTCAGTCAATAAAAATCAATAAAAATCAAAGCTTTGTGTTATATGTTCTTCATTTCTCTGCCTCCTTCAAGGGTTTCTCCCTTTTTCATCACTCCTTTTTACCGAATGAGAATTCGAGGAATTTATTATTACAGAATTGGGTTTTGCATAACGTGAAAGCTAATGAAGTTGTTGTCGAAAAAATTGAAGCTTGTAAAATTGTTCAGTTCTTTCTAGGCTTGCTTGGAGGACTCGATTAAGCTTCATTACGGTTTACATGTTTGATTTCTTGGACCAAAGGAAAAGAAAACCAAACGATGAATCTAGAAAATTGGGTACATACAAACGCGATGAATGTGTCAAAGTTTGTTAGTCAAAATGCTACATATGTGGAATTGAGTTTAATAATGTAAGAGTCAATATTAGTTTTCTTTAGCCATCTCTGCTGAAAATGTGCATCACATATGTTCAAATTCAACGTTTGCAACGTTTGAATAAAGTGACATATGATACACAGAAAGAAGAGGAAAAAAAATTCAACATGTTAGAACGAACATGGCGAAACTCACGGCGTACAACAGACGCAGAAACAGGGTTATAATACTTCTGGAACATAATGCGAATATGCCACGAATATGCTTAAAAATTTCTACCAACATAGTAATTAAACTGTTTTGTTATTCATATGTTACGATGCACGTGTTATTCCTTGAACCTCAAACCAACCACAATGTTTTGTCTTTTTTGGTGGAGAGAAACGAATTTGTAAAAGCCTTCATCACTGAGATTCTTTAGCATCCAAATATAATATACTGCAATGCTCCTATAAGAGAATATGCTTAACACGGTTTACTAGAACAAAATATAATCTAGTTGGCTTATCAAACCTAATCACATGATTTGTTTTCATTAAACTATTCATCAAAGCTTGGTAACGAATATTAATTGATTAGTTTTCTAAAGTAAGAAAAATTGTGGTGAACATTAAAATAGGAGGGAGAATGAATAAGGACCATGAGTTATGCTAAAATATCTTGCATGCTTTGATGATGGGTTATTGGTAGTTAGAGATTAGAAACACTAACCAAGTATTGTGGCACCTAACAAAACTAACTTTTGTAAAGTAAAAGATGAAGCTACCTTTCCCATTATCATGGTGTTTGTCTACTTATCATGCATTAAAAAGTCCAAATATTTTGCGTTCGAACAACGCATGGGACCTCACCAAACATTTATTGTGGAGGAATATTCAATGAGGTAATTACTATAATTGGCTTTGAGACAGAAGTTGGTGTAAAGTAAAATTTTTATATCATTCTATTAAAAATTATTATATTTATTAATTTTATGATGATTATATTAAAAAAAAATTATTGACTATATAAAAATATTTGCATTTTCTATAGGTATGTATTGGACTCGTTTTTTTTCTTATGTCTAAATTTGTATGGGAGTCATATAATAACTTTAGCACAAGTTATCTACTATATATGTAGTTAGCACGTGAGTCATCTCATCTTCATTAAAGAAACTAGGGTGACTCGTGGTTGTGTATGAGAGGCTTAATTCAAGTTAAGAATTAAAACATATTTTTTATTGTATCTTAAATATTTAAATTATTTTTTAAAAGTAATAGCACATCCTTTGTTGGGATAAATTTAAGGCCTAGTTTTGTAAAATCTCTCTGTTGAAGCATGTTTACATGACAAAAATTAAGATATTGAGTTTTAAATAAGTCATTGGATCATAAAAGTAAAAATATAATATTTTTTCTCTTATATATATATATATATATATATATATATATATATATATATATATTTGTCAACAATAAAATAAAACATTAATTAAAGTGTGTACCATTGGTGATCTTGACTACTTGGGAGATTCAAAATAATATTTTAAAATTTGTTTTATTATCATCCTTAGTACAACAAAAATAAATATATAATTTAATTATAACTATAAAAGAAATCACATATATCTAATAAAATTTTCTTTGTACTCTTAAATTATTGAACTCATCAATAGTTAAGCCAAAACATACACTACTAACAAAACATATATTTCCTGTCGGTTTTGTTTTGAATTTTTTTTTATAAAAAATACTTACAAATTTTGTTATGAAAAATAATTCTATGAAAAATAATTCGCAATAAATTACTACAAATTTTTTAGTAAAATAATTATGGTTTCACAGAAAAAATTGTAAGAAATACTTGTAAATTTTATAAGAAATTTGTAGAAAATAACTATCTATGAAGAAATTAATTGTCAATTAAAAATCTTAAAAAAATGCAAAAAAAAAATATTTTCTTGCAAAATTTTATAAAAATATGCAAGAAAAATCTCATGAAATATGAAGAATTCTAGTAGTGATAAAATTTCAGTTATATTTTTTTTTTTCAATGTAAATAATTATATTATGTACAAAAAAATTATCTTTTATTTTATTTCACAATCTTGTTTAACAAAAAAAATCTTTTTGTTTAAGTAAAATGTACTTCTTATTCTTATAAAAGACTGCTATAGCTCAAAGAGGATTGATAGATATTTTAAATTTGAATAATTTAGAGTATTAATAATAAAATACTAAAGTTAAAAATTTAAATTAATTTTCTATTGAGTATGATGTTAGCAATTTAGTTATGAAATTATTAATTAATAGTAAGTGAGTAAGTAAAAAATGGTGATAATATATATTTTTTTCCTTTTTAAATTCATTAAATAATTAAATATTAACTATAATTCAATTAATGTTTTAAAATATTATAAATATATTATAAATTTTAATTAGTAACCTATAAAAAAAATATTGGGAGGCGGTCCCTTGCGGACCAACTAAGGTCTACCCCTAGTGTGTAGGTCTTATAAGACCTTTTTTATTAGAGTAACCGATGTAAAAAGTGTGGGAGAGGATTTTGTGACTTGTTAAAGGGAAAAGTCTCGTAACTTTAGTTCATTTTTGTAAAACTATAAATATTCAATACTATTATAATTTAAAACATTAACGCTTACAATCTAAGTTCCCATTATTAGTTATAAGAAAGTTATTTAAAATGTAATTATAATAATCATTTTAATATATTTAATTGAAAATATTAATTAATCAATTAAAAGCTTAGAAAATATTTATATGATTAAATATGCTTTAAATATTCATTTATAAGTAAATAAACAATCAAATTTTATAAGCACAAAATTTTACAATTAAAAAAAAGGTAGTGGGTAGGGATGGCAACGGGGCGGGTACGGGTATCATGATCCCATCCCCATCCCCATAATAAAAATTCATCCCCATCCTCATCCCCAAAACCAACGGGTATACAACTTTTGACCCATCCCCATCCCCACCGGGTAACGGGTATTTTCTTATACCCATACCCATACCCATTTTTTTATTGTTCCATATATCAATTAAATATTTTTTATAAAAAAAATT
>Ga0214542_1005021_pt1 | contig 25628 bp, 17 predicted proteins | sample CNSS1metaG_FD_160096 | JGI IMG/M metagenome (GOLD analysis project Ga0214542, IMG submission 160096) | Root nodule microbial communities from cowpea collected in UCLA plant growth center, Los Angeles, California, USA - CNSS1 | ecosystem: Host-associated > Plants > Roots > Nodule | place: USA...
TATAGGAGTAGCTAAACTCCATTTCATTGGGGTTGGATGTAATGTACCTAAACTCATTATAGTTTCATCTATGCAATAGAATCTCTTTCACTGCTTTTGTGTTCTATCTAAATTATTTTCGTGCATGGTAGAATATCTATGCGTCTTGGGTGGTATCTAATCATTGAAAAGTGTTTTGGAACCCTAGACATGGATAGAACAACCTAAAGGTTTGGTTCTAGACATAGACCAAAGCTTTTGGTCATTCTAGACATTGTTTTTAATGTGTCTTTTGTGTTTAAACCTCTAAGGGATTAGTAATTTTTACATAAAAGTTCAAAATAGATTAGGGATTGAATACCTTTGATGTCAATGCTTGAGTAGATGAGAGATTTATATTGTGAGGTGCTTGCTTAGAGTTTTGGTCATGAATTCCAACCCTAATGAGTCTTTGCCTTGGTATTTTATCACTTTAAAGTTTAGAAATCTTTATGTTTTCACTTGTTTCGAATTAATCAATGGTTACATTCAACGCTTAAATTAGTAAGTACACCTAGTTAACTAAACAAACGCAATTCTCGTGGGAAAACGATACTTGAACTTACCATTTTTATTACTTGCACGACTTGGTACACTTGCCAAAGTCTTAACACCTAACCCTATCCATACTAACCTAGGCATGGTTTGGGCTCAACCCAACTCGATTTGACTTGAGCTCTACCCATTTGTGCTAACTTAGATCTTACTCAATTTAGCTCGACATGAGACAAGATCGTCTCAACTTGACTTCACTAGGTCAAAGTTGGACTCACCTTGACCTAACTTGTCCCAACACAAGCCCAACCCAACTATGCCTGACTTGGATCAGACTTAACTTAACCAAACTTGGATTTGGTTTATCTTAGCCCAATCTAGATACGGTCTGACTTGTCTTAACATGAGTCAATCTCACCTTAACTTCACTTCACCCATCTTGATTAACATGACATGATCCCAACCTAGCTTAACTTCACTCAAGTTCAACTTGACGTTGTCCATACTAACATTCATTTGAATTTGAATTAAGTAAAGTTCTTTATATATGTAAAGTTATTTTTTAATTTTTTTCATTTTTAAATAAGGTATTTTACTTGAAAAAAATATTCATGGATGAACCTTGTTCATGAGTTGATCTTGACCTTTAACTCGTGAATTAACTAAGTCTCGTGAACTTTTGTGAATATTTTAATCCTACATGCTTTTCTTTGTCGGTGTTTTGGTACTATAAATTTTGTTATGTAACCATATGGATAAATATGGGTCAAAAATAAATCCTACATAGTATAACAAATGAACAAGATTTATTATCTCGTCCATAAGTCAATACAGCGTATAGGTGAGATAAGATCAGATTTATTATCTCATCTCATAAGTTAATGCATATTTATTATGTGTAAATATATAAAACTTTCGGTGTGAACATAAAGGTTAGCCATAAACTAACAATGATAGCAATAATAAAGGTTGTATGAAAGATAATGACGCTTCAAAATAAAATACACCAAGGTAGGAAACTATTTTTGTAACATATTTGGAAATAGTATGAAGTACAAAGCCTAAACACATACTCAAATAGGAAGTATGATAACATTTCGTCACAAAGGAAGCTCACCTACCTCCGAAATAGAAGTGTTGTTTCTAATTAAAATGTTTCGTGAGTACAAGAATGGCATGAGGAGACTATGCTTGTTGTAATATAAAGCTGTATATCAAAAGAATATTAAGTATATGAGAACTATATAAAAGTAATAATCTGTATATGTACTAGGCACCCGAGTCCTACTATTTATTTATGTTGCCATAAAAAAGTTACAAGACTTATGAATTAGTGTTGTGCCAAATATCCAAAAGAACACGATTAATTTACATCTCGTGTAACAATAAGTTAGAAATACTTCGATGCAGTCTCTACGTAACATTCTTGGAGAATCCTTTGCTGTTGTTAGGTAGCAGATGCAAGGTTTGTTTATGCTCCTCCAATATTACCTTGATTTTTCATCTTTGAAAAAATGTAAAGAAACATCATATTAAAAAATCACTAAATGCAAAAGAAATAAACAAATTGTTGTAAAATATAAAAATAATAAAACAAAAAAAATTAGTTAGAATTTTAACAGATACAACCTGCGTAGACAAAAATGGAAAAAAAAAAAATTGTAAGCACTTCTAAGCACTTATCCCATCGTTCCCAAATATCCACCATCCAATTACACTTTCAGTGTAACAAAGGGAGATGTTATCGCTGAAAAAAACATGGGAGAAAAACCAGAGCACCACCTTTGCTTGAGTTTCTGTCTTCCACTGCTACAAATGGTAGTTACTCTGATTTGTTTATTTACTATAAATGATAGTTTACTCTTAATTTTAAAATTATCATAGTAGCTGCAATTTAGTCCTTCGTAAGATTGTGAAACACTTTTATCTATTTTTTGGTCAAAATTTTGACATAAACATGCTAACGCGCCAAATTGTGTGGATCCATGATGAGTTTTAACCTTGCCTCATGAACAACCCATCTTATTGGTTTTGTTCAATAAGGAACCACATTCGGCGAGGATCATTGAGATGTGCCCTTCTTACGTATAAACAAACCCGGCACATAGGATTATACGACTCCAGTGTGGTCCCTCTGTTACTAAAGGCATGCGCTTTTCTTCCCTTTCTTCACTACGTGAAGACCTTGCATGCAGAGTCCATCAAGGCCGGTTCAGGGAGCGACGTGATCATTGGAACCGCATTGCTTACAAGTTATGCGAAATGTGACGCTACCAGGGATGCACGGAAACTGTTCGATACAATGCCTGAGAGAAATGTTGTGACTTGGAATGCCATGATCAGTGGGTACTTGAGAAATGGAGACACAGGATCTGCTTCTCTTGTATTTGAGGAGATGCAGGGGAAAACTCAAGTGACTTGGAGTCAGATGATTGGTGGATTTGCTAGGAATGGGGATATTGTCACTGCTCGGAGGTTGTTTGATGAGGTTCCCCGTGAGTTGAAGGATGTGTTAATATGGACTGTGATGGTTGATGGGTATGCTAGAATAGGAGAGATGGAAGCTGCCAGGGAGGTCTTTGAGTTGATGCCTGAAAGGAATTGCTTTGTGTGGTCATCTATGCTTTATGGGTACAGCAAGAAGGGTAATATCGCTGAGGCTGAGGCTGTTTTCAGCCGGGTTCTGGTCCGGAATTTGGAGATTTGGAATTCCATGATTGCTGGCTATGTGCAGAATGGATTTGGTGAGAAAGCACTGCAAGCTTTTGAGGGAATGGTAGCTGAAGGGTTTGAGCCGGATGAGTTCACTGTTGTTAGTGTTTTATCTGCCTGTGCGCAGCTGGGGCGCCTGGATGTTGGTAAGCAAATCCATCACATGATAGAACAAAGAGGGATAGCTGTGAACCCGTTTGTGTTGAGTGGATTGGTTGACATGTATGCGAAATGTGGTGACTTGGTCAATGCAAGGTTGATGTTTGAAGGATTCAATGAGAGGAACATCATCTGCTGGAATGCTATGATTTCAGGTTTCGCCATCAATGGAAAATGCAGAGAGGTTCTTGAGTTTTTTGGCAGGATGGAGGACTCAAATATAAGGCCTGATGGTATCACCTTTCTTACTGTGCTTTCAGCGTGTGCTCATGGGGGTTTGGTCCGTGAAGCTTTTGAAGTAATATCCAAAATGGAGGGATATGCAATCGAAATAGGAATCAAGCATTATGGATGCATGGTTGACCTCCTGGGAAGAGCAGGGAGATTAAAAGATGCTTATGACTTGATAGTAAGAATGCCGGTGAAACCTAACGACACTGTTTTGGGGGCAATGCTTGGTGCATGCCGTATTCATTCAGATGTAAACATGGCAGAACAAGTAATGAAGTTGATCCATGGAGACTCTGTTACAGGTGCTAATTCTCACAATGTGCTTTTGTCCAATATTTATGCAACTTCCGAAAAATGGGAGAAAGCTGAAAGGATGAGGAGAATCATGGTAGATGGAGGATCTCAAAAGACACCTGGGTGTAGTTCAATCATCTTTAGTGACTATTGTGGATTGAAGTGATGAAGCCCCACACTGAAATCAACGGCCTAAGTGCAATCTAAAAAGGAGAAATACCAAAGTAAGACTGTCCTGTACATGAAATAGCCTAGTGGCAATACTGATGAAAAGGGCTTTTGTACTGTGAGCCCCGCGCCAAGATCAATCCGTGGTTTCTGCCTCCATTATGAGATAATATTTCAACAGATTTGTATTAGTGAAGCTACTTGATTTGTGTTTATTATTAAGGAGTTGTCTGAGAAAGGATGAAGGAACTGCGCTTTACTAATATATCACTGGTTCATTCTGTTGGTGGTCCTTCATTGATAGATCATTCATAACTATCATGATAAGCCTCTACTAAGACCTGTGCCAATGCCCTGACTTAGGATTAGAACAACTACCCCACCCCTTAAACTTTAAATTCTCGAAAACTAGGTAACCAAGCTTCTTAGTCTTCACTACAAATCCCAAGTTTCTCAATCATAGCATTTACCAAATGTAACAAAACTGGTTTGGTATATTGATGGTTCAAAGATTCAACATATATGATCTTTCGATCCACATAAATCATCGTATGAGAAACAACCACTTCTTTGTACCACACTACAAATACAGAAAGCTTCATTTCAACGATCTCTCGGTTCACTGAAGATTCAAATTATACAACCCGAAAAGACTCAGCTATCTTCTTTAAATCATCGTAGTGTCTCTTCCACTGAAGACCTGCAAATTGCAATTGAGTTGAGACAACATTATATTCTTTTCTGTTAGTTTTCATAGTTTCTTTATATGCTTTCAAGCTGTTCAGTTCAGACTTGTGAGCTTAGAAGAGGATAAATAGTCATACCACTGCCTGTTACGCCAAACAAATATAAGCGATTGCCAGCTGCAGTGGCAGTAATGAAAATGTGAGGAGGCTCTAACTCAAACTGGTAATACGTTCTTCCTTCATGTTCTGCTACATTAGAGCTCAGAACCTTCCCTTCTACATTTTCGCCAATTACTTCTGGACCAAATGCATTGATCACTTTCTCTGGAGGTCCAATTTTTTCTATTGTAGCATTATCACCAAGATCTGTATAGATTTATAGTAAATATATTATCACATAAAATGGAAGTTCCACCTAGAGCTTTCACTGTTCTTTCTGTTTCAATTTATTCTCCGTGTCTCTAGAGAGTAAAGATTGAGAAAGAAAAAATGAGCAAAACTCAGTACTCACCATCTGAAAATCGAAGAACAGGAGCAACAATGACAAACAAGCGTCCTTCCTTAGAGCTGGCAAATCTCAAATCTATCTCTGTTCCACCAAGATCTGCTATTGATACTGGTACCTGCTAAGCATATATATGCTGGCTGATGTATACACAAACCATGGAGCTGAAGAAAACAAATGATAAAATGTCCTCTAGATGAACATATGCTGTAACAGATCTTTCAGATTAAAAGTGAAGTAAACTGCTCTCACAAAAAGAGACACATGGGAGTTATTTCGTTGAGCGCTCTAAGGAATTTCCACCGGTATATTTAAAACTTTTCAATACTTGTGACTGGATGAGATAGAAAAGAAATCTTATAGTGATTTTTTCTAACTCTAACTTGTAAAGATCATTGAGCATCACCTCTTCCCATTCTTGAGGCACTCTGAAGGAGTATGGGATAATAGGACTCCATCCAACACCATGTCCACCAGACTTCTCATCTGGCCTGCGATATGTCCTCCAACCTGTCTGATCAAATCCTTGCCCACTTTATCTCATTTTCATTTAAAATCTATAACAGAAGAGACAGTTGGAATTCTAACTTAAAAAACATGTATCAGATCAAGTTTAGAATTAAGCATCAACTGTATAACTCTAAAAGTGGAAGAGATTTTTTTTTTCTTTCCTAGAAAGACCGGACCTTTTGATAACTTTTTGCCTCTCCTAAAGGGTATTAGGATTAAACAAGTGTTGGACCGATTGGCGCTTCTTTTAAACTAACAACCATAGTTTTATCATTTACAACAAATTTTGGGACTCTACAACCACGGCATCTTTATCATACAACCGAGTACATTCATTTCCTTTATCACGGCTTACATTAAAAATTGTTTTCTTATGGTTTGTATGCACGTTTATCTGTCTGCATTGCTACATCACAAATTCATTTACTTTGGGACAGTCTACATATAGAATAAAGTGTAGGCATCGCAGAATGGTGTGTGCAAACAAATTATTTATTATAATCCAAAGTGAACGAACCTTGTTCATCTGGTTCGGACAGACCAGGAATTCTCCCAGCAAGAAGGCCTTGTGTCACCACGGCCAAACTCTCACCCGGGAAACCCAGCAAGGAAACCCCAGAAGCCAAAACTGTTCTTCTGGTCACCAACAAAGAGGAGAACTTCTCACTTTCTCTGCCTTTTGAGGCTGAAGCAGCCAGAGTTCTTAGAATCCCAATTTGCTGTGAGGAGTGACAAGGTGTATGTGGAGAGGGTAGGACGTGCAGGTTCTGCGGATTCCCCCAGCATAGCACGCTGGTCGTGGACAAGGCTGTTGCCATGTCCACGAAGGTTTATGTGCTGAGTTGTTACTTGAGGATGAGATTGAAAAGGGGAAAGAATTTGGGCAGCTCAGAATACAAGACTAAAGAAAATCGTAGAAATTGATTTCTGATGGAAAGATTAATGCAGAAGCTGAGGTCCAAATAAGGATACCAAGCTTTGATAATTTTGTGGACACGGTGCTATTGTGCTCATGAACTTGTTTTTTCCTTTCGGCTAACTAAGTATCCATTTCTAGCCTAACACGTGTTATTCATATATAAAAAAAATTAAGTAATATATACTTTACTAGTTTTCTTACTATGTAGCACACCGAATAGAGATGTCATCGGTGAAGACAGTTTCATTATTTCATATTTATTTACAAATGAAAAAAATGTATATATATATATATTGAAATATTTAAAATTAAAAAAATGTATTCTAATTTTTTCAATATAAAAAAATAATATTTTTATTACCAATTCAAGTATAAAAAATAATGCATATAATCGGAACACGTGAGAGACCACGTCTTTGAAATCCTATTTTCATTTCCTTATTGAATATTAATTTTTTTTAATTAAATTCTTTAATTTTTTTTTTTAAATTTTAAATTATATGTTGGGTTAAATATGTTTGGTCCCTCCCTCATGTTTCAGTGAAATTTAGAATTAGTCCATTTTTAAAATTTTTGACCAATTTAGTCTTTCATCTCTAAAAATACGTGAATTTAGTCAAATAAATATATATATATCTATATATATATATATATATATATACACTATTATATGTGATCCTTTTAATAACTTAAACCTTTCTAACATAGATGTTATGGTATGTGCAACAAAGACATTAATAAAGTTTACAAATAGTTTCAATAAGGATATTAACATAATTTCTATTATAAAATAGTGGGTTAATTATGTTTTTCGTCCCTAAAGTATTATGCGATTTTGTTTTTAGTCCCTCAATTACCGTTTGCTCCAATTTGGTCTCTCATGTTTTGAAACAATTGGAAATAGTCCTCCTTTTTGGACGCCGTTAATTTTGTTTGACACCTGACAAACAGACTGCCACGTATGGATCCCGTTTTAAGCTGTGTAAGTGGATTGTGTTTCTACACGTGTTAATTAAAGAGAAGTTTTAATTAAGTAAAACGAAAATGTTATTTCTTCAGTGGGAGAGTTATTTTGTCTGAATTAAGTGGGTTGTGTTATTTAATTAAGTTGTCTGAATTAAAAGAGAAGGACGTTGTTCAAATTAAAAAGAGAGGAAAGGTCATATCTTGAGTGGGAGAGTTATTTTGTCTGAACGAAAGCGTTGCACAGACCAATCGAGGACTTGAGAGAAGGGATTAAACCATTACACAACAATCGGGAGGTTGAGGATAAGGATTAAAGCATTGAAGAGTAGAATCGGGAGTAGAATCGAGAGGTTGATGTAAGGGATTCAAGTATTGAAGAGTAGAATCGCGACCTAAGGTAAGTTTATTCCTTCATGTTTTTTTTGGATTCTTGGTCTGGTTTGGTTCCATTTTTTGGTTCGTGTATGGTTGTATTTGACTATGTGGCTGAATTATTGAGAGTGAATGCTGGAACTTTCAAGATTAAGATAAATCAACCCCAACCAACTCTGCCACCTAGGTTTGGTTGTTTTTACATGTGTTTAGATGGATGTAAGCAAGGGTTTTTGGCTGGATGCAGACCCTTTATAGGTGTGGATGGTTGCCACTTGAAGACAGCATATGGTGGTCAATTGTTGGTTGCAGTGGGTAGGGACCCCAATGATCAATACTATCCGCTGGCTTTTGCAGTAGTAGAAAACGAGTGCAAGGAGACCTGGAAGTGGTTTTTGACATTGTTGTTAGAAGATATTGGGGACATTGGAAATCATAGATGGGTTTTCATTTCAGATCAACAAAAGGTAACTGTTATTTACATTTAAATAAACTGGAATGTAACTCTGATTTACATTAAACTGGAATGTAAAACTGACATCTAATTCTAACTCTGAATTAAAATTTTGCAGGGCCTAATGACTGTCTTTGATGAAATCTTGAATGGAGTGGAGCATCGTTTCTGTTTGCGACACTTATATAGCAATTTCAAGAAGAAATTTGGTGGTGGTGTAGTGATCAGAGACTTGATGATAGGAGCAGCAAAGGCAACGTACTATGCAGGATGGGAAAAAAAGATGGGTGAGTTGAGAAACATCAACCCTGAAGCTTTTAATTGGTTAGTTTCCATTCCTAGGGAGTCTTGGTGTAAACATGCATTCAGCATGTATCCAAGATGTGATGTCTTGATGAATAATCTATCAGAGTCATTTAATAGTACTATTTTACTAGCTAGGGATAAACCTATCATTAGTATGATGGAATGGATTATATCATATATAATGAGTAGGTTTTCAACCCTTAGAGAGAAAGTGAATGAATATTCAGGAACTATGATGCCTAAACCACAGAAAAGGCTGGACAGGGAAATAGAAAAAAGTGGGAATTGGCTTCCTGTATGGGCAGGGGATTCTAAGTTTGAAGTGACGCAGGGGTTCACTATGGAAAAATTTGTTGTTGATTTAAGTAACCATAGTTGTAGTTGTTATTTTTGGGATTTAGTAGGTATACCTTGTAGGCATGTTGTGGCAGCCATTAATTACAAGGTAGAAAACCCAGAGGATTATGTTCATGCTTATTACAAAAGGGATGCCTACCAGGCTTCCTATGGCCCTCAAATTACCCCAATCAATGGACAACAACTTTAGCAAAAACTAATGAACCTGAACTACTGCCACCCATTTACAAGACTCCACCTGGGAGACCAAAAAAGAAGAAGGGAAGCTGATGAACATGTCAGCCATTCCAAACTATCAAAGAAGAATACCATCATCAAATGTAGCAAGTGTAAACAATTAGGCCATAACATAAGAAGTTGTAGAAGGGGAATCAAAAACAGAAAGGTAAACACACATCTGTACTATTTACAATTTCTTTCCTTCCTAAATACAACTTCTGAATCTTTAATTCATACCAAATTGGCAGGGACAGATGCATACAACTGGTAGTGCAACAAGCAACACTGCAGGAACATCAAACCTTAGCTCCACCAGTAGAACCAGATCCACACCACGGGTTGCAGCAGCCACCAACCAAGGAGAAAGAGCACGAACCACCATAAGGAGAAGAAGAATGGGAACACGGGTTTTAGGGTCTCAAGCAAGTACTGCAACTTCAGCACAACCGACGTGAATGTGAAAGAATCAAGTTTTTTTGTTGCCTTTTTTGTATGGTGGACCACTTTTCTGGAATACAGTGCATTATGGTAGTGGACCACTATTTTAGAATATTGGGCATAGTGAAAGTTAACTACTTTTTTGATTGCAGAACTATTGGATTATTGTATTGACAATTAGGGACCATTTGTCTGCTACACTTAATTGACAGCTAGTGTTGGATAACGTTTTATTGTTTATGAATGAAAACAATTTAGACCACTTTGTTTTATCAGTAAATCATGATGTAATTATTTCCCGTGAGTTTTGTTTCAATATGCTGAATCTGGTATTAAGCAAAATTTCTAGAATCTGAGATTAATGATAACAGTAAACGCATAATAATCACAGCTACAAGTTCCATTTTCATTGCAAATACTAAGACATAACAGTAACCAAATGTTTGAAATTCCATTACAATTCCAATAATACCATTATCACAACTACAAAACACTTCCCACTACAGTAATCTCAAACATTACAATTAATTTTGAACAACAACATGAACAACATTACAATTGTTGAGACCCACGATATCACAAATAAAATAAACAGGAATGTCCCAATTTTTTTCTCTTGTTGCAATTTCATCTTCAACTTCTCATTTTTCTTCATCAAATCCAGCATAATTTTCTCCCTTTTCAAAGAAACTTCATCTTCTTCACCTTTTTTCCCACCATCAACTCTTTTTCCACCACTGGCTTCACTTTCAGTTTCTTTCCCTTGAAAATCGAATTCCTCGTCATCAACCCAAAGTAATTACAATGTGAATTGGTCTGCAAAAGAAAAAGATGAAACCATTACCACAAATACAAAAGCAACATCCAATAAAAGTCACGAAATTTGAAACTTACAGCCCAATTTCGACATCTCCAAAATAATCTCCTTTGTTTTTCACAGTAGATGCCTTTAGGAGCAACAATCTTTCCCCACACCCACAGACTTTGGATGACATTTCTGAAGATGACGCACAACTTTGCGACATTTTCGAACCCGTATTTCGCGGCGTACATGGAAACCCTTTGCTACCACTCTTCATCAATGAAGAACGCAATAACTATGCCAAACTTTGTCTGCCCAGTGACGATATGCACCAATTCCTCACTTTCTCGAAGCCCCAATTCTCAAATTTCAATTTTAGGGTTTCAAACTTCTCTCAATCCCTCTTTTATTTGGATGTGATTCTCTTTAATTAGCACGTGCAGACACACAGTCTACTTACACAGCTTAAAACGGGATCCATATGTGGCAGTCTGTTTGCCAGGTGTCAAATAAATCTAACGACGTCCAAAAAGGAAGACTATTTCCAATCATTTCAAAACATGAAGGACCAAATTGGAACAAACAGTAATTGGGGGACTAAAAACAAAATTGCATAATACTTGAGGAACGAAAAACATAATTAACCCTAAAATAGTGAATGACATGTAAAAAGAATAAAACATACTCAAATTTATTATACACAAGAACAAAGTCTGATATACCAAGAACCATTCTTTTTGTAAGCAAATAACAAGTAAAGCACAAAATAAATCTTTGCCTAAGAATTTTTCTCAAATCAAATTCAAAACCAAGGTCACTCTTAGAAGGGTAAAGCATGCACATTAAAAGAAAATATTAACCTTAAAATGAACAAAGTTACTATCTAAAGAGTAATTTTTTACTTCACTCTACATGTATTTTCAAATTATAAAAATAAATAGATTAGAAAAAATATATATTAAAAGTCTTTTATAAATATAACATAAACACAAACACAAACACAAGATATTATCTTGTTTATATGTACACACTTTTTACATATACATAATATTATATTAGTAAACAACTTTATTAAAAATTTATAAACAATTTTATTAAATAATTATATTTTAAAAAATAAAATTAAAATTTTGAAATCTAAATACAAAAATAATTAAAATTAACAAGTCAATTTTCAAAAATTTAATAAATAATTATATTTTAAAAGATAAAATTAAAATTTTAAGACGTGAAAAGAGAAAATTCTCTTTATATATTATTATAGATTTCATTTTACAAATTTATATAGATAAAATAATATTTTATTTTCAATTTTTCAACAAAAAAAACAAATAAACAGGATATGAAAAAAAAAACACATCATCGAGTTAATCGTGTCATGCAGAAACAGAAAAAGGAAAAAAAACCATCAAACGAACAAATGTTTAAACAAACTGTTTAAAAATAATCACTTCTATTTTAAAACTTGAGAAAATATTTTTCAGAAACAATATTTCCAAAATGTTCTGGATTTTTTTTATGCGACTCAATCAAAAGATATACTGGTACATCGATTCTCGTTAGTGATGCCTCAAGATACCATCCCCATTTTTCTTTTTTCAGGTTTCCCTAATATTAAGGGACAAACAAGTAGTGTTTGGAAGAAGTAAATATGAATATCTGCATCCATCTGCAGAGGGAGATTGACATATGCAACTTAACCTAACCAAGTTGAAGTTGAGCGAACAAAGGTGCACTGCAGGGAGCATATTATATAGACAGACAGGCAAAAGCGCTCGCAACAGTTGAGACAAAAAGAGGATATGGCATTAAGTACCATCTCTACATAAACTTATCATGGTTGAGCTAATTTTGCCAAAATAACCAAGTCTAAAATCTTGACATCCAACGTGTCATCTACCTTTACAATTCCATCAGTACCATCTACACCAATCAACTTGCCAGTGGCACCACGTAATGCCCCACCCATAATCTTTATTTTGTCTGATTTTCTTGGTACCACAGCCTCCATTTCATTAGGAAGGGCGGTAATCGTTTCACCATTACCACTAGATCCAAGTGCTACCTTGTACGAGCCATCCTGAAGAAACAAAAAAAACGCTACCGTCATTAAGATCATTAGACGGAATCAAGCAACAAATGGAATGAGAACACAGCTTCGAAAGATTTTGTTTGGCATATATCGTCTCAACTTGGAGATCCACTCGTACAAATATAAAAGCAAGTTATTAGGTCATCATACCGGAAGAACCTCTCTTATAACTCCAACAGATTCGTCTCCGGCCCTGTGTACATTGACTAATATATCTGGTATAAACCATGGCCCTTCATTGTCCCCACCTGCAAAAACATTAAACCAGCACAGATGTATATTATAAAATTTTAAGGATGATCCAACTGAATTAAGCACAATTATCCACATGGGGATGACGTCTCCGCGGTAGACTCGATTAAGGAGATGGCCTTTGAACTAAAACAATCGTAACAGAAATGCAAATAATTGAACCAAAAACCATCAAAGCAAATATGGCAAAAACAAAAATAACCACTCCATCTTCGACTATCAAATGAGATGAGAAACAAAATGCCAGACTATATAATATATGCGGAGTAATAATCATCTTCATAGTATATGCAACATAACAAGTGTAGAATAACAAATAAGAAAGTATAATCAATGAGACACCTAGCTAGTTGTCCTTCATTTGAAGGACCAAACTCATGAGTTATTTTACTATGATAGATGAAGAAACGTTTGATTATGTAACCAAATGGACAGCTGAATAGATAAGCAACAAAAATCAAATAAATATGTGTCATAAGATTGAAAAAACAAACTTACCTAAAACTGGAGACATCATGTCCATACCACCTGTGCCTGGAGTCATAGGCTGTCCTCCAGGAGTGCCCGGAAGATAAGATGCTGAACTTGGTGTCATAGGCTGCCCACCAGGTGTTGATGGTAAATATGGACTTGGAGCATTAGCTGCGAAAAATACAACACCCATCCCCAGAATAGAGTATTAGCACAAAAATAAAAATGTATATACTATTGTTTTGAAAGGGCGGGAAGTAGTGTTACCATAGGCAGAACTGTCCCGAGGTGTTCCAGCTTCACTATAATTTCCACCAGGTGTGCTAGCCCAACCAGCACCAGGAGTTGGGGCTTCATACGGTCGTGATGGAGGGCTTCCAGGCTGAAAATATCGAAAAGGGAAAAGAAAATAAACACAGTTCCTAATATGAAGTTGCATAGAGTATCTGAAGTTTGCTAAATCTCCTAACCTGATACTGTGGACTTGCTCCCCAAGAGCCTGGATTTCCATCTTCCCAGTTGTCCCTAATTTCATTTTTCACCATCAGAATTCATACATCACATATATACTAACTAAATAGTGCCGCAGACTGTATAGAGATAACAATGTTTCTAACTAACAAATTCCTTATAACCCTCTAGCTCTAGTTAGTTCTATTTGGAACATCAATGTCCACATGGAAGTTTATTAACTAAGACATTGTTTTCATATACAAATTGGAAGAAAGAAATCTTTTTATTAAAGCAAAAATTATGTGAAATAAAACTCAGAACAGTATATAAAACTAAATAAGGAACCATGTTAATTGGACAAACCTTGGAGGACTCATTGGAGTATATGGATTCCATGCTCGATCACGCATAGGCGTCCTCATTCCATCATGAATAGGTGTTGCTATAAACAGCAGTACATTTATCAATAACGAATTATAACCATCGGTCAAAAAACAAGTTGGATTGTTAATCCCACCAGATGATGAAATGAAAATTTATTACAATAAAATCAAACAAACCTCCAGGATCTCTCATTGGAGTCATATATGGATGTAAGGGAGTCCGAGAAGGATGCATTGGGGTTTCACTTCCCATTCCATAGCGAGATGTATCACTGGAAGAACATATAAAAGTTAGAGGATTGAACATCTTCCATTGCATGCTTGGAATCATAAATTACATTTACATAAAACTTACCGATATGGAGTTATAGCCACATTGTCAGATATATGGTTGCGGTCAACTGCAAATCACACGGTAAGCAACCATGCAAATACCAAAATACATACGATACAGTTTTTTCTTCACAAAGACGTACCTGTTACAACCTTCATTTGAGATTCAAGCTCAACACGAACTGATGTGCCTTTAACATCTATAACACGCCCACGATAACCTTTATATGGACCCTGACGCACTTTAACAGTTGTACCTGCCAAACCGTCATGCCCCCTCCCACCCCTATGTCTCCCTCCAGCTATATCACATCCAAATAAATTAACATCAACCAAGTTACTTAAGGAAATGTGCAACAAATTGATAGATTGGTTCCATATAAACATGAAAAAAAAGACATACAATCCATTGGCCCTCCACGAGGAAACCTCCTTGGGGATGGTGGAATACGACTTGGATTTCTAAGAGTGGGAAATCTTGAGTAGGCATCACCCTAGAGGAAGAAAGGAATGAATTATGTAAAACACTATCACAATGCTAAAACCAATAACAAAACATTCACAAAAATTACAATAGGAAAATTGGTTACATTTCTGTCACCGCTGGAGCGTGAACCTCCCACTACCACACATGATTGGGCCTTAGCACATATAAAGCCCGCATGTTCAAGATGATGGCGATCAAAGATGAACAATATTCCTCTATATATGTGTTCCACAGGACCTTGTTTCCCCTAGCCAGAAAAAACAAACAAATAAATAAATAAATATAAAAATATTATCTTTCAAAGCTAAATCTAGTCAAAAGACAGAATCTTACTTTACTCGAACCATCAACAATCCGGACAACATCCTTTGATGAAACTGTATTCTTATACCTATCTTGCACACTTATTTTCTTATCTATCTTACATTTGATCTCTCTTAATTTAACCAGCACAACTTCGTGTCTGTCAGGAATCCCCTTTAGAACCTAAAATAGCAATAGACATTAATTAATATAATAACAAATCTCAAAAGTTTAATAAAATAAATTTTGAATCCTTGTGGCACTGACCTGAAATGCTTCACTTTCTACACGTATTATGACACCAAAGCTCATATTACTGCACATATTAAAGAGAAAATAGAAATGAGAAACATTGAACTATATCTAAGGGGTTAGGTGAATATGCAATAATCTCGAGCAAAGCTTACTCAAGCAATACAAGGTCACGAAGTTCATAGTCTCCAATTCTAGTAACTCCAGTCGTTACTTCTGAACTTTCTACAACATCATCTGCAAAGACACGAATCTAAAAAGAGGATATTTTTATGTCATTTATGCAGTAAATATAATTCAAAAATAAAAATTAACACACCTTTATACCACAAAACTCACATGTTCTTTTGTTGTATCAGATATTAAAATCAAGACATGTTGTTCCACCTTCACAACCATGCCTGTAGCCCCTTCTTGCGCGCCAGAAACAACCTTAACGTGGTTTCCAGGCTCAAAATATTTACACAGCTCCTTCTCATTTACCGCAATAGTTTTCTGACAAAATAATGAAATGATCAATTAATCATTAATCATATACAAAATTGGCACCATACAAGGATGACTAGTTAATTCATTCATACTTACTGGGAGTCCCTCTATTTCTGGTTTTATATGAACATTGTCTTCATCCACCTTCTCCACCTTTCCCTTAAGGTTCTTTAAGTCACCCTTAACAACAATGATGGCATCACCTTTCATAAAATGACCTTTCTTCCTGTTCGCAAACAAAGTTGAAAGACTAGCCACATCACCATCTCCACTCTCACCCGGTTTACGAAATTTTTCCAACTCATCAAAAGTAGGTTTGATGTTCTGAGCACTGATGGATTTTATTGATACGGTTTTGTATAAGAAACCATCTTTGAACATCATGCCCCCAATTGCATCAAATCGTTCACCATATGTGTCACGTCTATGCTCCACACGGATATGCAGTTCCCTGAATAGAAAGAACAAATTTAATCAGATCAAGAACAGATTTCCAAGACACAGAATACTTTCAGCCACATAATAGAGACAACCAGCAATACCTTGCTTCATCAACATTCATAAATCGAGGGGGAGGAACAAAAGCCTTCTTTTTCACAACCTCCTTACCTTCCTGCATGACAAGTCATATGTATAAAAAAATAGACTCAGGCTATTCCTTCCAAGGAATTTAAACACTGGACAAATAAAATACATTAATTTAACAAAAAAATTGCAACATTCCTTACCAATTTATTTGCAAGAGCCTGTAGGTCTATCCTTGGAATTAATTTAACAGTAACTCTCTGCCGCACATTATCAACATCCACTACCTACAAAAGACATACAAAAGACATTTGATGCTAATACAGAAAACAAAATGGATTTGATGGTAATACAGAAAACAAAATGGATGGTATCATGAATTTTCTAAGATGTGATACATACTTTGGCCAAGTCCCCTTTATATGTCCCAATCTTCATTCTAACCCAAGTATCTCTGGCCAGATCAATTGCTTTGCTTTCGACTGACAGAACATCTGTCATTTCTCTGATTGGGACCAGAGTAATTTTTTGGCCAAATATATTGCGTAGACCTTTGCAAGCCTGGAAACATATACATAATATTTAAAAACACAATTTAATCCATACAGACATGGCTATGTATGAACCAGATTACATGACATTTACCTCTCTCACATGGGCTTCTTTATCTGCTTCCACATATATATAGTTTTTGAGATGATCAAGAGCAATAGCTGATCTTATTTGCAATTCAGATCCCCTATCTATGTACTTTTGCATGAGGCAAACGGCTGTTTCTCTTTCGCGACCAATCTAATGAGAAAACAGAAAATACATGACATGCTCCAATAATGTTGCAAGAAAAAGGGACATTTACACAAAAAAAAAAAAAAAAAAGATAGGGACATACTGCGCATTTGACCATCCAAAGCTTTGGATCTCTCACAGATGGCAAAAGAGCTTGTTGTTCTACATCTGTCGTTTCTTCATCATAATCAGTTAGGCGCCTTCCATAACGTTCCTGGATGCTTCTGGCCACAGCTTCAAGATCTTCATGATCTTCTTGGTGATGCGGCAGCATACGCCTATTTCGCATCCTTCTCCCATCATCTTCTTCTGGTAGATCAGCTCCACCCTCCACAATGAAGTCTGGATGTTTCAACAGTTGTTAACTTGTCTATATAACTAATAGATATATTTTATGCAAAGATAGAGCAGAGAGAGGATTCAAATGCTATGTAGTTTGTTTTTGTAATTTAAGAAAAGTATGCAAAGTGCAGCTTTACTGTTCTGTTAGCAAGTTTGAGGGTATAAATACTATATGCTCACACAGAAAACCATCACTGGAGTATGTAATCTCATCTTGTTTCAATAAATGTTTTCAGTTCAAATTTGATGTTCTATCACAAGCAAAACCATAAATAACAAGATTGATTCTCAGTTTCATCAAGTGGAAAAATAGTCTAAATCTTCTAATTCCTCCAAAAACCCACCACAGGAGTATGACTTCATACTCATAACAATTAAGAAACCAACTCAACAAAGGTAACCTTCCATTCACAATACATTCAATTAAACACAATTTATTTCAATATCTCCTTCCATACCCAGTTTTCCACTGATCCAACAATAGGTGGTCAGTCAAATATGATCCACAGCATCGATTTGAATAGCAGACAATCCATACTATGGATCCGCCAGGAAGGGATTGAATAACATTTGCCTAATCAAGTTTAAAATCACCCACAGCCACCCTAACTAGAAAACAAACCATAAATTCAAAGTTCCAACCCTAATATTATACATCCAGGTTCATATCCAATCATCCAATCTAATCACGAACAAAATTAGCAGAGAAAAAAGAAGAAAAAAGAAACGCACCGTCTTCGCCTTCTTCCTCTTCCTCTTCCTCATCGCTATCCACCACGGCTTCCTCATCAAAAAAATTAGAAGCTGAAACCTTCTTGTATTGACGCCTACGACCACCTCGGGCATCGAAATCCTCATCATCGTCATCTTCCTCCTCATCATCCTCATCTACCTCCTCAGCGTCATCATCAATGAAACCAGATCTTCTGCGCTTCCTTCCGCCGCCACCGCGCCCTCGGCGGTCATCCTCCTCTTCGAAGTCTGCGACCTGCTCGTCCTCCATGTAATCATCATCGTCGTCATCCATGCCCCGGTGACTCATGCCGCACAGGCAAACCCTAAACTTTGCACTCTTATTCTCTCGGCCTCTGTTCTTCTGGGCTTCCTATATTATCTGCTTTTCTGCATCCTCTTCTTCATTAGTATCATTTTTGCTTCTTTGTTATACTTTTTTAAACAAAAACATTATTATAATAGAAAGAAGATGAAAAAATAAAAGATATTTTATTTTTATTCTCTTTTATTTTCAATCTTCTAAGGTGTTATATAAATATTTTTATATATTAATATATTAAAATATATTTATGTGATACCTTTCAAATCAAATTCTCTTAAATTAAAATATTATTTACTTTAATTTTATTGTTTCAGTGACTTTTTTAAATATAATTTGTTTTACTTGATATTTTTTAAATTTTATAATTTTTAATCAAAAATTTACTAAAATATAAATAAAAATGATATCTAATAAAATTGTGAATCTTATTCATATTTATTTTATAATTACTAGCGTGAAAACAATGTGTGTTTGATTTTTTAATTTTTACAAAAATTTAAGTTATAATCAATAAAAAATATATAATTATTATTAAAATATTTAATAAATGTGAAATGAAAAAAAAATATGCACGTAAACTTTTTTTAAAATAATAGATAAAATAAATTATTTATAAAATAATAAAACTGAAATAATAAAATATATTGTTATTTGGAATAATTGTTTATTAATTTTATAAAAAAGTTTAAAATTAATTATTTTTAATTCAGTTTTTCTTAAATTAAAAAAATTATAATAAAATATAAATTATTTATAATAACATTATAAAATATATTTGTATTTTTTATAATTATAATTTTATTAATAAAAATATTCAACCGTTTTCATTGTTATAGATAAAAGTAAAGGAGTTAATTCAGTTTTTCTGTAATTTTTCACGTTTTTCTTAAGTTTTCTTTTTTAAAAAATTCAATTTAGGTATATTTAAAATATCAAACGAATTTAGATATTGCAATATTTTCTTATATTTTATATAAGAGATAAAAAAACTAGGGTTAAATATGTTTTTGGTCCCTCAAGTTTCAGTAAATTTTGAAATTAGTCCCTCATCAAAACTTTATACCAATTTAGTCCTTCATTCTAAATGTGTGAATTTAATTTTTTTAACCAAATTTTGTTAAGTTTATCTGACGTTTTAAGCGCATTTCATGATAGTATTTAAGTTAACATTGAAGCAAAAATATGTCAAATAATGTAAATAATTTAAATACTATCATGAAATGCGCTTGAAACATCAGATAAACTTAACAAAATTTGGTTAAAAGGACTAAATTCACGTATTTTGAGAGATGAAGGACTAAATTGGTCAAAAATTTTGATAAGGGACTAATTCCAAATTTCGCTGAAACTTAAAGGACCGAAAACATATTTAACCCAAAAAAACTAATAAAAGAAACCAAACTATACGAAAATAACTTTTGTGAAAACTAAGATGTACAACTTTTAAATATAAATATTAAAGGTTAAAGAATAAAATGTTTAAGTCTATACACCAAAAAAAAAATTATCATAATAGGTAAACATTCCTTTGTATTTTTTTATTAAAATGTATAAAATAAAAATAATATACAATATTATAATATAAAACATCTTATAAAAATTGTCATAATATATAGACATTTCTTTATACTTTTTTCCTAAAAAAATATATAAAATAAAAATAATGTGACATCTCATTTAATAGATAAATTCTAATGAACAAAACATTATATGTTATAATAAGATAGAGCACGCGACATAAAGTACATGAGAATTCACAATTATAGTTATCCCAAAATACATTTAAAACACAAGTACCATAGACACAAAACAATGTCATAAACATGTCTTAAAACATAAAATAGATTGGCAAAAGATTGTTCAAGAAGCAATGAATTACATAAGACCAATTTTTCCAAAAGATGCTCAAAAGAACAATAACCAACATGCCTAAACTATACAGCAACATCTTCACCGTCTTGATGATCACTAAGAGTCTCCACATATACATCACCCAAGAAACACATACATGGAGAAAAGAAACATTAATTCACAAAGTTTTCACTCAATTAAACACCCAACTGACTATTGATTAGATATCCGGATTATGCGCTTGATATAAAATTATAAGGAAGTATGCATCTGCGTTGATTTCTAAACTCTATAGAGTTTAGCCACAAGGGGTTATTATCCAATCAATCACAAGGTAAATCACAATATGTCTTAGGCTCAAACACCTTCCAAGATCGGGATTTCTTGTCACTCTCACCACACAATCACTCTACTATACGTGAGTGTGAGTGATTATTAGAGTTCATAATCCCTTCCTAATCTAGACATCTCATATGTCAAGACATACACTAACCACACATTCACCAAGAATTTTCCTTGAAACTTTTTATCATCGACACTCCACATGTTATCTCAAAATAATTATCATCCCAAGCTAAATACATCAAGTACAAGTAAAAATAATGCCACATCATCCATGCATGGCTTCATACATCATATTTTTAGCATTAACTCAGTCAATCACAAGTCTTAAGCTAGACTGATATCACTTACGCTAGACTGATCTCGCTTAAGCTAGACCAATCTCACTTAAGCTAGAAATTCTCGCTTAAGCTATAAATTCTCATTCAAGCTAAAATTCGAACAGAGAGCAAAGTGAAATTTTGTCATTCTTGTTTAAGCTAGAAATTGTTGCTTAAGCTAGAAATTATCGCTTAAGCTAAACGTGTCTTGCTTAAGCTATAAATTCTTGCTTAAGCTAGAATAACATGTTTTCACTGTTTTCAGCATATAAAAAACCAAAAATCTCAAACAACAAAACTATATAAAAAAAAAACAACCACAAACATCAAACCAACATTTTAAGCACGATTGAAGACCAAAAACATGCAAGACACTCTCAAAAAAGTTTTAAAACCCTAACTTCCCTTACCTTGACTAACACTAACTTGAGAGGAAGAAAACCAGAGTGGAAAGCACTAAAATACCCAAATACAACCTAGGAAGTTAACATGCAAGAACATAGGAGAAGAAAACATGAGACCTTGATCGAGCTCCAACACAAATGAAACTTCAAATGTGAAAAATGAAAGAGTGTGAAGTTGCGGTTGACTTACCCGGAGGATGTATTCGTTCCAATGAGAACTCCGCAAAAGTTCTAATTTCAGTCTCTGCTTTAAGAAGTAGTAGAAACTGAGTTAGAATCGAAGAAAATATGTGGAACAATGGCTAAGGAGAATGAGTTTGATATATAATGGAAGACGTAGAGAAAGAAAAAAATTAGAGTGAAGGAACTGAAAAAATTTTTGAATAAGAAACATGTGACTGACTTGGACCCCTTTTTACTAAGGTTGGGCCCAAAATCTTTAATTAAAAGTCGGCCCTACAAGTAATATTTAAGATACTGTACTCAATTACAATATTGTAATCTAAAATATCTTATATATCGGACAAAATTTCCATAAATTTAATGGTTAGATTTTCTTTATAATTTAATAGATCTAATTAATAGTTAAATATATATAAACCTTAACTAGCATAAACATATATAATATATGTTGATAGCGAATTATAATACGAAAATATACACAGTAAAATTGTAATTTACTGTGTAAGACTAAAATAATATGATATAATTTATATATTTTAAATCTTTAGTGGTTATGAATTAATTATTAGCATTTTTATCGAAATCTGGCGTGTGGATCTCTGGACATGCAGTAAGATATGATTGGATTGGAGAATCCTGATGTATGTCCTTGAGAATCGAAACATAAGTGAAGATTCACTTGCAAAAGACTTTCCTACGCTCAAGTCAAGTCAGTAAGAGAGTTTGAATCTTGTAGAGTAGGAGATAATGAATATGAGATAGTGTATTCCTACTAGATGTATTTATAGGACCTTTTGAGCCTTGGATCCATATGATGAAAAAGTAATGTAATATAAAATAATATTATTAAAATAACAACTTACCTCAAATAAGCAATAATAATAATAATAATAATAATAATAATAATAATAATAATAATAATAATAATAATGTAGCACCTTACGTGATATACCATATATCTGTAAATATTTGATACCAAAAAATATCAAGACGTAATCAAACAACTTAGAGATTCGTTATAACTACCGTTAATATGTGAATATTTGTTCCAATAGATGTATCTTAGAATATTTTGCAATCATTTTGGTGATGAGACTACCGAGTCTTATTAGATTGCATTACTTAGCATAATCTATTAGGCTGGGTAGGTACAACAAATATTATAAATTTTAAATATTCAATTAATAACATATACACATTTTATTATCAATTTATTAATATAAACTATTTTATTAATTATTTAATCTTTCAAATTTTATAACTATCTTTTTTTTAATTTAATTAACCATTTCTAATAAAAAACTAATTTTTGATAGAATTGAATAAACTCCATTAATTTTTACATAAAATGTTAGACATAAAGTAAATTACGATAATAATAAATATTAAATTTAATATAACATAAATGTGAACATGCTAAAAATACTTCTTATTAAGAAAAAAATTTGTGTATATTAATAATTATATATATATATATATATTAAATTAAACCATTTTTATATTAATTATAAAATAAATAAAATTAAAATGATTCTTTTTGATTTTGAATTATACTTTATTTTTTTGGAATGTATTTATTTAGTTTTTTTTTTATTTATGGATAAAGTTTAATTTTGAAGATTTATACAAAATCCTCCTCCTTTAATGATATTTTGTACAGAGTTATATAAATTATGTTAAGACCCTATTTATTATATAATTTCAATGAGACAATTTCCTACAAAATTTAATTTGATAGATAAATATATTAATGGTGTAGACACTCAAATTCCATCATAAATGTGTTGTGTTAAATATCTAAATATGTGAGTTTAGAGAATAGAAAAAACATAAAAATAGTTATAACGTGAGAATTGACTTAGGGAGTAATGCATATTTATAGGTTTCTTATGGATTATGTTATCAAAATAAATAGATATAATAACATGTTAAAAATAAATTATTAACTAAATATAGATATCATTTTAAATATCTTAACGATACAATAAAATATAATAATTAAATATTATATTATAAACCATTATCTACAAATATTTTAAAGATATTTTCTAATAAAAATATATTTTTAATAAAATTGTTAGAAATATTTATTTTAACAATACTGATGTGAATACTGATTCATTTTTTCGTTTTTCATTTTGTTGTATACATTGCGTAACATTTTTATTTGACATTTTCACAATGTTTTTTTCATTTCGGTCTCTCTTTTTATAGCTTTCTATTCATTTATTACATTCTCATTTTTTCAATTTTTGTCTCTCTTTTTTCAGGTTTAAGTTCATTGTTTACGTTCTTTTCTTTTTTTTTCCTTTCCTTTTTTCAAGATTTTTATAGTTTTTAGTTCATCTCTGTCTCTCTTTGTGTTTGTGTGTTTTTTTATGGTTCAGTTCATGCATTACATTTTTTCACTTTTTAATTTTCTTTTTTTGTCTCTCATGTTATAGGTTTAAGTTCATTGTTTATTGTTCTTAATGGTTTTCATTTTCGTCTATGTTTATTGTTTATTTCAGTTTATTTGTTTTTTTTATTCTGTCTCTGTTTCTATACCTTTGCATCCATTTGTTATAGTTCATTTCGTTAATTTTTATCTATTTTTCATTCTAATTTACGAAAAGTAACGTATACATTTCGTTAAAAGGAAGAAAGATCAAATGCATTAAAAGATATATTACATCGATCTCTATAGGCTAATGTAATATAATGTTTTAGTTTTAAAAATAACATATTAATATATTTTTTTATACTTTTCTTTTTAATTCTAGGGAATATTACATCGGTTAGACGTAACAATCCATACAATATGATTTTTAATATCTACAAAATTGTCAACTTACAATTTATTACATAATTTTTCTATTTTATACTAGTGTATTCCAGAAAAAAACTACGTTACAAAATTACAAATATAGATTAATTAATATATATTTGTCTATCTAACAGAGAAAAACAAACTAAAATTTGTCTCTAAATACATTATAATAGGATTTTAATAATCTACACATAAAATTGTCATTATATTTACGATGACATTTAGTATTATCATCTAAATTACAACAAAAAAATATTAAAGAACATACAAATTTTGAGGACTAGTAAGACAGGAGAAAATGGTACATTAACAAAAAAAGTATTATGTTTAATTTTTATTCATGAAATAGTAAAATATAAAAAAAATTGAAATATTTTTTTTTAATATTTAAATTTGACGTGATTTTGTATTAGAGAACTCTCTAAGAATATGCAACTTGTGTTTAGCTCAATTTCATAACTTCTATTTAACTTCTTAATAATAGTTAATAATATATATATATATATATATATATATATATATATAAAAGACATAAAAATACTCAACTAGACATTCCAATTTTGTATAGCTAAAAGAAAAAAAAAATATGAAAAATTAAGTCACCTTCGTAAAATCAACTTTGTAATGAATTATGATAATTAAGTCATTTTTCGAGTATGACAACATTTAACCAGATGATTTTGCACATAATATTTTGTCTATCATTTTGACACATTATATTATAAAAAAAATTGTCAAAATTTAGTAATAAAAATATTAGGTTTAATTACCCTTTTGGTCCCTCTATTTGTCATGAAATTTCATTTTGGTCCTCACGTTTTTCGTTGTCTCAATTTGGTCCTCATTTTCTTAAAAATGACTCAATTTGGTCCTCACCGTTAAC
>Ga0214542_1005022_pt1 | contig 25627 bp, 19 predicted proteins | sample CNSS1metaG_FD_160096 | JGI IMG/M metagenome (GOLD analysis project Ga0214542, IMG submission 160096) | Root nodule microbial communities from cowpea collected in UCLA plant growth center, Los Angeles, California, USA - CNSS1 | ecosystem: Host-associated > Plants > Roots > Nodule | place: USA...
AAAAGATATTAAATCATTCCAGCCTTGGGTGATCATTGGAGTGTGAATATTCATGTTGTACGTAACATTATGAACATTCTTGTCGTAATCAACAATGGTCCACTGTGAACCAAGGTCCTTCATATTATGTATTATGAAGAGTCGGTCGACGTGTCCAAAATCCTTGAAAGATAAGGAAGTTTAGAATAAAGAAATACAAACAAAGAATACAAAGGAATGTGAAGGAATAAAAAAAATACCTGGTCTTTCAAAAACATAGTCACGAATCCGCCAAGCATTTTGCCAAAAAGTATGGCTTGTGGTGTGCACATGGATTCCATTGTTTGAGAAAAGAGTGGGTATGAAGAATAATTTCAAGAGAAGATAATGGGTCACACAACAGAAATAAGATTTGTCAGTATGTAGTCGCCAATATATAGAAAGAGAAAACGAAAAGTCATTACTGTTGCAAATATATAGAAAGAGAAAAGGATAAGTCATTCCTTTTGGTAGAGTCCGTACTTACAGGTGAAGCGTGCATCATAATTTTTGCAATTAATTGTGAATATAAAAGTGAAAAAAAAGTACGAATTAAAAGATAATAGGGTTGAAATAATAAAATAAATAAATAATTAAAATTAAAAATTTAAGATTTGTGAACTGATTTTTTGACATAAATTAAAATATCTAAAAATATTTCAAATGTCGTAAAAAATGGAAAGTGGCAATCAGAACAAAATACAAAGAGTTGTGAAAAATTTAAAGAAATAATCGAAAAAAATTAAAAATAAAAACAAATTACGACATGAACAAAGCTGACATGCATGTGTTGGTAGTCTGGAGATCAAACCTTTAAACAAAAGAAAAATGATGAACATAAGAAGATGAAAAGAAGAAAGCTCAGAAAAAAATATAAAGCATCTCCAGACTCGGTATTTTGCGGTTAAAATAAGATGTTTGTGGTTGTACTCTTCATCTGAAGAATTAAAAAACATGAATGTTAAGATGAAGCAAAGAATCAATTACAATTAATAATAAAACATAAAGAACCATAACATGAACGGAAAATCTCATATGCATGTGTTTGTACTCGTCAGTTGAAGCCTTTAAACAAAAGAAAAATGATGAACAAAAGAACATGAACAGAAGAAAGTTCAGAAAAAAATAGAAAGCATCTACAGACTGGATTTATTGCGGTTTTAAAAAGATGTGTGTGGTTGTAATCTTCATTTGAAAAAATTAAAAAAACTGAAACTTAAGATGAAGCCAAAAATCAAATACAACTGAGAACAAAAAATAAAGAAACATACATGTTGGCTTGAGAAAGCAAACAAAAAAAGATATCGAGAAAAGAAACATAAGCTGAACGGAAAATCTCAAATGCATGTGTTTGTACTCTTAAGTTGAAGCCTGTAAACAAAAAAAAAAACATGATGAACAGAAGAAGATGAACAGAAAAAGCTCAGAAAAATATATAAAGCATTGCCAGACTCGGTTTTTTGCTGGTTAAAACAGATGTTTGTGGTTGTACTCTTCATTTCAAGCATTTAAACACCTGAAACATAAGATGAAGCCAAGAAACCATTAGATCTCAGTAAAAAACATAAAGAATCATACCAGTTGGGTTGAGAAACCAAAAAAAAAAAATTTATCGACAAAAGAAAAAGAAGATCAAAGGAAAATATCAGATGAATGTGTTTGTACTCTTCAGTTGAAGACTGTAAACAAAAGAAAAATGATGAACAGAAGAAGATGAACAGAAGAAAGATCAGAAAAATATATAAAGCATCGTCAGACTCGGTTTTTTGGTGGTTAAAAAAAGATGCATGTCACACTCATCTTCAATTGAAGCCTGTAAACAAAAGAAACATGATGAACAGAAGAACATGAACAGAAGATAGCTCAGAAAAAAATATAAAGCATCTCCAGACTCGGTTTTTGGGGGGTAAAACAGATGATTGTGGTTGTACTCTTCATTTCAAGCATTTAAACACCTGAAACATAAGATGAAGCCAAGAAACCATTAGATCTAAGTAAAAAACATCAAGAACCGTACCATTCCGCTTGAAAAACCAATAATAAAAAGATGTCCACAAAAGAAACATAAGATGAACGACAAATCTCAGATGCATGTCTTTGTAATCTTTAGTTGAAGCCTGTAAACAACACAAACATGATGAACAGAAGAAGATGAACAGATGAAATGTAAGAAAAATAGAAAAAGCATCTCCAGATTGGGTTTTTTGCTGCTTAAAAAAGATGTTTGTGGTTGTACTCTTCATTTCAAGCATTTACACACCTGAAAAATAAGATCAAGCAAAGAAACCATTAGATCTTTGTAAAAAACATAAAGAACAATACCAGTTAGCTTGAGAAACCAAAAAAAAAAAAGATATCCACAACAAAAATAGACAGATGAATGACAAATCTCAGATGCATGTCTTTGTAAGCGTCAGTTGAAGCCTGTAAAGAAAAGAAAAATGATGAATAGAAGAAGATGATCAGAACAAAGCTCAGAAAAAAATAGAAACCATCTCCATAGTCTTTTTTTTGTGATTTAAAAACAACTCGATGAAAAGAAGAAGATGAAACCATGATGAACGCGAAGAAACAGAGACAGAGAAAGACAGAGAAAGAAGTGAGAAGGTGGTGCCAGAGAGAATGAGAAAGAGAGAGAAAGAAGAAAGAAGGCAGTCGCAGAGAGAATGAGAAAGAGAGAGAAAGAATTGAGACGGAGGAAGGTGAGAAGACTGAGGAAGAGAGAGAAAGAAGTTTTTATTAAAACTTTCGATTTTAAATTTCTTTTCCATTTTTTTAATACTTCAAAATGCTGAGAGATTGACACATCAGCGTTTTTACTTTTTGTAGATAAAAATTTGAATTGAGAAATAGGTCAGATATATTATTCAATTGAAAATTTTGCCTTTTGTTAGTTCCCAATTGTATATAATATTAGATTCCTTTTAATTTTTTAATTTTTATTGCAAAGGATCGTATGATATTAAGTAATCAAACCATAATTTATATTACAAAAATCTCTTGGTGTGTTTTCAAAATTCTTTATCATAAATGCTTTCCTTATTCGGTTAACGTAGACAAAATGCATCATCTTAAAATCAACAAATTACATTTTAAAATAAATAATATACTCGAAAGTTACTTTTTAAAAGAAACACTATTAATATAAATAATAACATTATTATTATTATTATTATTATTATTATATTTTTGTAATGACACACAGCACAGACATTTTTCTGCATTTAAAATCTAATTTGAAGATAATAATAGTAAATTCTCTTTTTCTATTTAATATTTATCATTTTCATTTTTCTTTCTACTTTTTAAATATTAAAAAACGATGTGTCTCTTCTCTTATATAAAATAAAGCATGTGTTGTAGCAGTAAGAAACGTGCAATGTCTGCATTCTTACAGAATTAATGTAAAGTATTCTTTTTTGTACTTTCAAACATAGATTTGAATCACTAATGTCGACAAATCTTAATTATAATACAACTTAATATTTAAAAATATGATATGAATGTTTATTTATGCATTAAATATTATTGTTGGACTTTTCAGAAATTCCAGAAAGTCGTTGATCAGGACTTTGACTGTGCATCATAGCCACTTAGTGTTCTCCATCACCAATCTAATCAATCGAGTCCTCCCAACTACGGTACGGCAAGAATTTAATTGTGGTGTTTATTACTTTCAAATTACAATTACAATTCCACAAAATACCAAGAAGAAGGCAAATCAAAGTTTAGAACATTGGTAACATCGCCATTGCTGCTTGTATTTCCAAACTTGTTCATGATTTGCGTGATTAAATTTCTGTTGTGGTATATCATGTGGCTTATTCACTTCTATGGAATGTTTTTGCTTATTTGAGATACAAAGTATACATGTTTGTTGATAGCATTTATTCATTCGGAATATCTACAAATCTAGATTCATAGCTTCACTTTTGGTTCAGGGTGCAGAACAAAAGGGCATATAAGATTTAGTGGTTGTGGTGTTATAGTCAGTCACACTACTCACTCGAAGTTAGTTTTTTTTTTTTTTTTTTTTTTATTATGCTTGTTGAGATGTCAGGGAAATACACTTGTTTTGTCAGAAGTGTTATTATCCTCGATCAAGGGTGAATTCTGTGCTCTAGAAGGTGCGACTATTTAAAAGGGTTTAGGGTTCTTGGCAGTGAATGGAAGGGTTTAGGACATTGATTATTGTAGGGGTTTACGAAAGTGAGTATTGATGGAGCGATTTAGGTAGTTGATTCCATAACAGAACGGAATATCGGGATTAATGATGTTGTTTATGTAGAAAACGTGGTACTAAATGAGTGATTTTAAGCTTGGCCCTTTAAACATGTGATATAAGGGTTCAGTTCCTGGCTATGCAAATAGAGCAACACCAATATAGGGAGAGAAGTTGTGGCTCGATTAATACTCTATTTCCTTGGAGAATTAGTCTCGGTGATTTTTGGGTGTAGGCATGGGGATACCTTGTAGAATTAATATTCTTATTCATTGTTAACTATAATTATGGTATGTGATTATAATGTTCACATTAAGTATTAACCATCAATAAGCCTTTACTAAAACTGGTTATGCATTGCATTAGAGTTCTATGAGCTACCTTTCACGATATTATTATCTTCAGATGAGTTCTCTTAACAACCTTAGTCATCCTTTTGCAGGTTCAATAAGGTCCTATCAAGCTCAACATCAGAGACAATAAAATGCATCCTGCACAGATCGTGTTTTATGGATCCACTTTGTGCGTCATGATAACAGTGCACTTTGCTATGAAGCTACTCGCAGAACATGTTTCGAACTGGAGGAAACCAAAGGAGCAAAAGGCCATAGTAATTATAATCCTTATGGCCCCATTGTATGCTGTAGACTCCTATGTTGGTTTGATAAATTTCTTTGGAAGTGAAACATTTTTCACTTTCTTGGACTCCATTAAAGAGTGTTATGAGGCTCTGGTAAGATTTGTACCCATAATTTTTATTATGGTCCTATGGGTAACCCTTACTAGTATTTTCATGCTACATATATTTAAATTTAGTTCATTTTAGTAATTTAATGTATTATAATTCAGTAGTTCACAACTTACTCAATGTGTTGCAACAGGTGATTGCTAAGTTTTTGAGCTTGATGTACAGTTATTTGAACATTTCCTTGAGTAAGAACATAGTGCCGGATGAGATCAAGGGAAGAGAGATTCATCATTCATTTCCAATGACACTTTTTCAGGTGGTTGATACTCATAAACCTTTTTGCAATGTTTTATGAATGTGTTCCACCGCATAATTATGTTTGCAGAAATGGTGCATCACACAAGTGAAGTTTTTGGAGTAGTAGATGTATGGCCTCTTGGACCATGTCCGAAAAAAGGGTGCTTTATTCGTTAGTATTATCTCCATTACTGGTGTTATTTGTCTTTCCATTGTGATAAATAATGAGTCTGTATTGATAGAAAAAGATATCATTAGAAAGTTGATTTAGGCCTAGCTTAACTTTACTGATTTAGGCCTAACTTAACTTTACATCCAGTTATATATTATAATTTGGTTATATTTCTAGTCAATGTGGAATCTGCAAGATACAATAGAACTTCAACGAGAGTTATACAATTTCAGGCATGGTATGTTGACAGTCACAGAATATTTTATTGAGTTGAAATCAATGTGGGAAGAGTTGGAGCATTATGGATCAATTCCTTGGTGTGTAAGCCCAACAACCTGTTTGCTCTGAGAAATGCTAGATCATATGTACAGCACGATTAGGTTATGCGTTTTTTTATGGGTTTGAATGTCTTTTTAATGATATTAAAACAAGAGCAGCAGAGCCAGCAAGAAGTAATAGATGAATAAAGATCAAATATCATATTTCTGTCATATCAGCTTTATTGTTTTTATTGTTTCTCCTGTTACTTTGAGATATTGCATTTCTAAAGTGACAATAACACTGAGACCACTTACACCATATTTGATGTTTCCTTTTCAGTGGCAACAACCTGGTTTTGTATACACACGCATAAGATGACTGTGAAGTGATATAAGGATTTAACAGAACAACAATAAATTTGTTTCAGTAAAATCATCATTTGTAGTATATTAAATTAAATAGCCTGCCTTTTTTTTTCATGAAAAACAAAATTTAACTAATAGGGTACTGTAAACCTATAGGTTAGTATACATGTTCTCCGTACTAAGCCCTCACTTTAGAGAAAAACTCTAGTGATATATTGTTGCCAAGTGAAGGAGTGATCTAGTTACGTAGTCCATTGGGGATATTTTGCGTAAAGTTGCATGTTCTTCATAAGATGCTTTGAATCATTAGCAACACTTATTCATCAATTAATTACACTAAACATTGTAATGCTTACTTCCCTGGACATTTCTACTAATACATGTGAACTTTAACTCATCATGACCACAATCTGCAGCCTCACACTACACGTTTGGACCATAAGACACTGAAGCTTCTCAAAAACTGGACTTGGCAATTTGTTGTGATACGTCCGGTGTGCTCAATCCTGATGATAACTCTGCAGTATTTTGATGTTTATCCCAGTTGGGTCAGCTGGGCAAACACAATCATCCTAAACATTTCAGTGTCACTTGCACTCTATTCTCTTGTTGTTTTCTACCATGTGTTTTCTAAAGAGTTGGAACCGCATAAGCCTCTTGCCAAGTTTTTGTGCATAAAAGGGATTGTCTTTTTCTGCTTTTGGCAGGTATGCCCCTATGCTTTAGCTTGATCTTTTGAGCCATGATGGAATTATATAAGATTTTGCTTCTGTAGAATTTAGATTGTTCTATTAAAATTCATCTCTTTTTTAAGCTGAATCTGGTGTGAATTTCTAATTTATTAACACTGCTAGTCTTCAGTCTCTGCACATTACTCTTAGTTAACTAATTGATTCTAGATTATAGGCCTATTTGGGCAAATAACTTAAAGTGCTTATTAGTAGAAGTACTTATTAGTTTTTTTCTAACGAAAGAGAAAATAAAGTTCAATTGTTTTCATATAAGTTGTAAGTCATTTTCATGAACTATCCTAACAAGTTTATTTGAATTAATCTGAAAACAGTTTATACACTTAGCATAAGCTGTTTTCATAGGTATTTTTTTTTTTTTTTCAAACACAAGTTGTTATAAATAAATCCAAATAAACAACAAATAAGTTCTTCCAAACACACCCTATGTATATTGTGGACTGCAATTTAGGCTTAGAGAACTTATTCAGGGTTCTGAACTATACACACGTACAATCCTAGAAATAAGGCATCGTTGGGTTAGATATACAAGATTATGTTGCGTTAATGCAGATGATATATTAGATTAACTGCTAACTTCATTCAATTATGCAGGGAATTGTGCTTGAACTTCTGGCAGCATTGGGAATAATCCGATCCCGTTACTCCTGGCTATCTGTGGAACGCATTGAAGAGGGCTACCAAAACATTTTGGTTTGCATTGAGATGGTTTTCTTCTCTATATATCAGCAATATGCATATACAGCCGCACCATACAAGGCTTATAACGAAAGTAGTGCAGCTTCAGATAAAAAGTCAAAGTGATTCCAGGACAAGGATTATTGAGTATTTTTAACTTCAATCTATTTGCTTTCTGTATCAGTGTTGATCCTCACTTGTCCGTGGTGACACAATAAGTAAATAAATGTGCCAGAAATGAACAAAGTCTTTTGAATAAGATGCAGATACATTGGCGCTACTTCTAAGATCTAGAAAGTTTTGTTCCACACATTTCTGCTTTCATTATGTTTGTGTTAATTCATTGCATACGTTGTTATTTTTGTTGGTCTAACACCAACAGAAACCCTTGAGTTACAAGCTATTTACTATTACGTATATTACTATAGCCATTTTTTCATGTGCCTTATAGCCTCTTTCATCTTGCAATTGCATAGAAAGTATGTGTAAGGAATGGATTGAATATAAAGGAAAGTATAGGGCCATAAAATCACGGACTCAACTTATCATTCAGTCTGTAGGGTTGTAATTTTAGATATACCCAATCTTCAATTTGAAAGTGTACGATATGTTTATCAACAAACTTTTTCGTCTCATCTTGTGCTTTCAATAGGTACGTCTTAAAGTCGTGGAGAATATTGTCTCTTTCACGTGTTAGTATAAGGCCTTGAATGGTGTCAATTTAGTGGAGCTGTTATACAACTCCCAATTCTTTATTACATGCATTAGTCTCTACTACAAGGGTTTTTTGTAAAATCAGGTACAGTATAGATGCATGATTCTGTCATCAATACTTTAAGTGATTCAAAAGCTTCTTGGGCCTCCATTTGTTTTGCAATCCTGTAATAGTATCTTACAAACGTTATATAACATTCAATAAAGCCTAAAAATCCCCTTAATATCTCTTTATATTTCTAGTTTTTTCGGTCACTGGCCACTCCTTGTGATAAAAAAATATGACCCAAGTAATCTAATTTTTTCTGACCAAAACTACATTTTTTTTGTTTGTTTGCAAAGCTTATGATCTATCAATAGCTGCAGTACCACTTGAAAATGCTCTCCATACTCCTCCTCAATCTTACTGAAGATCAAAATGTCATAAAAAAACTACAAATTTCCTCAAGAAGAACGCAATATCTTCTTTTATATATATATATATATATATATATATATATATATATATATATATATATAACCATAGTTGAGGGTTAGAATCTGATAGAGCTATGACCACAAAAACAAATCAAAACAGCACAGCAAATGATAGTGTATGGAAACTGTATTATTGAATGTGTGAAAATGAGCAAACCGATTGTATGACAGTATAGAATATTTCCAGAGTCTATGACTCCTCCAGAGAGATCACTCTCATTACCCTATTTCATAACAAACTTCCCCGTATCCCCCTCTCTCTTTCCTCCCTTCTCAAATACTTGTCTTCTTTTGCCACGTCATTACCCTCCTAACTAATTAATATTCTCTGGGCCTGTTTTCTTCCTCCTAGAGTAAACCTTCCATATCTTGGCCCTTCCACTAACACGGCCTTCTTCACCATCTTTCTCGTGTTGTATCAGCCCCTCATCAAGTGTGCTATCATTATTCCCTCCTCCAAAAATCGCCTTGTCCTCAAGGCGAAGATGAGGAAATTGGCTTTGTAGCAACACTATATCTATCCAAGTGGTTTCTTCTGCAGATCTGCCCTTCCAACGCATCAGCCACTGCTCAATTAACTCCCCTTTTTTCATAATTTTTCGTGTTGCTAGAATCGACTCTAGTTCCTCCAAATCTCCTGGCTCCAATTCCAATTCTGCAGGCAATTCAAGTGTTGTAGAATAATCTCCAATTGCTCGTTTCAGCTGTGATACATGAAATATTGAATGCACTCTAGTTGTCTCGGGTAATTTCAACTTGTATGAAATAGCTCCCTCCTTAGCCAACACAGGAAATGGTCCATAATAACGAGTTGCCAACTTTGGATTAATGCATCATGCCACTATTTGTTGCCTATGTGGTCGCAATTTTACAAATACCCATTCTCCTACTTCAAACACCACATGTTTACGTTTCTTATCTGCATACTTCTTCATCTGTTGTTGAGCACGCTGCAAATGATATTTTAATTGTCGCTGAGCTTCATCATGATCCACTAATTTTGTTGCCACAGCCTCTACATTTGTTTCTCCTTGTGTAAAGCGAACCAACGGAGGAGGTGTCTCCCGTATACCACTTCAAAGGGTGTTTTTCCCGTAGTCACATGAAAAGTGGTGTTGTACCATAATTCAACCCATGGTATCCAATCCACCCAATATTTAGGTTGTTCCAAAACAAAACACCGCAAGTAAGTCTCTAAACACCTATTCACCACTTCTATTTGACCATCCGTCTCAGGATGATAAGATGAAATCATCTTTAGCACAATGCCTTGTATACGAAACAACTCTTGCCAAAATAAGCTCATAAACAAGGGGTCTCGATCACTTACAATTGAATTGGGTATCCCATGGAGACGCACAATTTCCTTAGCAAATATTTCAGCCACTTTTCTTGCCGTATATGGATGCTTGAGAGGTATAAAGTGCCCATACTTTGACAATCGGTCTACTACCACAAACACAACATCAAATCCCTTTGATTTGGACAACCCCGTTATAAAGTCAAGAGAAATATCCTCCCAAACACAATCAGGAATGGGTAATGGTTGTAAGAGCCCAGCTGGAGATGTTGCTGCATACTTTTGCCTTTGACATATATCACATTGCTTAACAAATTCTTGCACCCTTCTTTTCATGCCAACCCAATATAGATTCCCAGCAACCCGCTTATATGTCCTCAGAAAACCTGAATGTCCTCCTGTAGGAGATGCATGAAATTCTTCTAAGATGAGTGGAATCAAAGGAGACGATGCTGACAAAACTAATCGTCCCTTATGCAACAATATGCCTGCTGCCAACTGAAACCCTGCTTAGGATTAACATCTTGTTGAATGTTGTCCACCACTCTTTTAAGGAACGGATCAGATTGTTGCTCCCCCTGTACCTGCTTTCCCTGCAACCATATAGGAAAAGAAATAATATTTCTTAATTCGCCATCTTCAAACACCCGTGACAAAGCATCAACAACTTTATTATCGGGGCCCGGTTTATAAACCACTTCGAACTGATATCCCAACAATTTAGCTATCCAATGCTGCTGTTCCGCTGTAGTTATTCGTTGCTGCAACAAATACCCCAAACTACGTTGATCAGAATAAACTTTGAAACTTCTGCCCAAAAGATATGGCCTCCAATGTTGTACAGCTAGCACTAAAGCCATTAATTCTTTCTCATAAGCGGATTTACTCAAATTATTTGGTGATAAAGCCTTGCTGAAGTAAGCAATAGGTCTACGATTTTGCATCAATACTGCACCAATTCCCGCTCCTGAAGCGTCACATTCAATCTCGAATGGTTGCGTAAAGTTTGGGAGAACTAAAACAGGAGCTTGTGTCATGACTTTCTTTAATTCTTCAAATGCTGTTAAAGCCGTTGAGTCCCATTTAAACCCATCCTTCTTAGTTAGTTCTGTCAAAGGCTTGGCAATCCTTCCATACCCTGCAATAAATTTTCGATAATATCCCGTCAACCCAAGAAAACCCCTCACTCCCTTCACATTGCGAGGAATAGGCCATTCTACTACACTTCGAATTTTTTCAGGGTCAACTACCACTCCCTTTTCTGAGATAACATGGCCTAAATATACCACTTGTCTACTGCCAAACACACACTTCTTTTGATTCACCACAAAAGCTTGTTGTTGTAACAGTTGCAACACTAGAGATAAATTCTCTAAGTGGTCTTGCCACCTTCGACTATACACTAAAATATCGTCAAAGAATACTAAGACAAACTTCCTTAGATAGGGCTTGAAAACTTGATTCATTATTGATTGAAAAGTGGCTGGGGCATTAGTTAACCCGAAGGGCATTACCAAGTACTCGTAATGGCCTTCATGAGTGCGAAAAGCTGTCTTGTGCACATCTTCCTCTCTCATTCTAATTTGGTGATACCCGGACTTCAAGTCTAGTTTTGAAAAGTAAGCAGCTCCATGCAACTCATCCAATAGCTCTTCCACCACAGTAATCGGGTATTTATCCGGCACTGTTACCTTGTTCAGTTCTCTATAATCCACACACATCCTCCATGAAGCATCCTTCTTCTTAACCAGAATGACTGGGCTTGAGAAAGCACTTGTGCTATGCCTAATAGTTCCTTGATGTAACAATTCACTCACCTGTTTTTCTATCTCTTCTTTGTGATGATACGGATATTTGTAAGGTCGCACACTCACAGGTCCGACCTCCTTATACAGTTCAATACCATGAGAAATCTTTCTAGCTAGAGGTAGTCCTTTCGGTTCCTTGAAAATTTCTTGAAAAGTGGACAACACTTGCTGCACTTCATTCAATTGTGTAATAGACAAGCCCCTGTCAATACCTAGATAATTTTTCTGTGTTCTTTGGGCCATTAAACTTTGCAAAGAAGCCACCATTTCTATTTGACATCTCCTTTCTGTTTTCTGCCCCTGTAATTCCACTGGGTATCCCATCCAGTTAAAACTGATAACTCTGTTTTTCCAATCGAAAGTCACCTTACCAAATTCTTGTAACCAGGCTACTCCCAATATCATATCCAGCCCTCCTAATTCCAACACATGCGGTATTACAACAGTATGAAAATTTCCAAATTGGATTGTCACTGGCTTGCATCTACCCAAAGTGGGTATCTTATGGCCATCACCCAACTGCACTCCAATAGGCTTTTCATTCTCCATTTCCAATCCCAAAGCTGCCACTACATGAGGAAATATAAAGTTGTGGCTCGCCCCACTGTCAACCAACACCACCACAAAAACTCCATTAATAGAGGCTTCCAAGCGTAAGGTCGAAGGAATAATCTTTTCATTTCCACCTATCTCCACCCCTCCAAACATTCCCATAGCTCCGCAGTCCAATGTGGACTCTTCCTTTTGCTCCATCTCCTCACTAGCAATAATCTCTCCTTCCTCATTCACGGTTTCATCATCCCCCAACACAAGCAGCCTCAACTATCGTTCTGCACAATTGTGTAATGGATGATATTTTTCACCACATTTGAAACAGAGCCCTTGTGCCTTACGGTTCATTAACTCGGAATAAGGGAGATGTTTAGTACCCCTATTTCGTTCTGATGGAGAAGATCGATCGTTATTAGCATGTTGTATGGGTGATCCAGCAGCTCTCACCCCTCCTTGGGCCACACTTTCGTTTGAAAACCCTTTGGATTGGGCTCTAACACTTGGACCCACTCCTATACCCATCTTATTTGGGTTGTAACCCGACCCGATACCAGTTCTATCTGGGTTATTCGAAACCCATCCCTGATTTCCTCTTCCCATGCGTCCTCCGACTCCTCTGCCACTTTATTCCCTATATAACTCCATTTCTATGTTCCTCGCGATTCGCATAACTTCTAAGCGGTTGATAGGATTGAAAGTGCGAACACGTCTTCGAATCTCTGGTCGAAGACCACCGATGAAATATTCCAAATATTGTTCTTCCGACAACTGTGATACCTGGGACGAAATAAATTCAAACTCCGACAGGTATTCCTCTATGCTTCCTGTTTGATTCAAGTCCTTAAGTTCCTCATAGGGATTGTCACTTCGACCACCTCCGTATCTCCCAATCAACTCTCGTTTTAACTTCGTCCAGGTCAACCCCTCACCAGAGTCGCGGAGAAGATTAAACCAATGGATAGTGGCCCTTTCCATGCTTAACTTAGCCAATCGCACCTTCATTTCCTCCTTCAACCCCTGAACCTCGAAATAAGTCTCTGCATCCCACCGGGTCAGTTCCGTCGAATAAAGGCAATTCTACCTTCTTTATTGTCATCCTTTCCTTCGGTGACGCTTCCATTTCCGGAGACGATGAAACCCGTTCTTCACTTCTTGCAGTATGCAATCTAGCAAAATTCCTCCAGCATAGATTGACGAAACTCCACCAACGATTGGCGCATTGAAGCCTCCATTGCAGTCAAACGCTCCTCCAATGCTTCCACTCTATCTGACATCTTCGGTGGCATGGAAAAAGGGTAACTCTGCTAGCTCTCATCGCAGGTATCCGGCAGGTCGGATCAGTGATAAAGCTATGACCACAAAAACAAATCAAAACAGCACAACAAATGATAGTGTATGGAAACTGTATTATTGAATGTGTGAAAATGAGCAAACCAGTGGTATGACAGTATAGAATATTTCCAGAGTCTATGACTCCTCCAGAGAGATCACTCTCCTTACCCTATTTCATAACAAACTTTCCCGTATCCCCCTCTCTCTTTCCTCCCTTCTCAAATATTAGTCTTCTTTTGTCACGTCATTACCCTCCTAACTAATTAATATTCTCTGGGTCTGTTTTATTCCTCCTAGAGTAAACCTTCCATATCTTGGCCCTTCCACTAACACGGCCTTCTTCACCATCTTTCTCGTGTTGTATCAGCCCCTCCTCAAGTGTTCTATCAAAATCCAAGTTGACAATAGTTTGTTATCACAACAAAGTTATATATGTTTATAAAAGAAACAGGTTTATGGAGAAACATAATCCCTATTATCTTCATTCCGGAGAAAATCCAACAATGGCTTTGGTAACTCCGATATTTGATTGATCCAAAACTACAGTTTATGGAGTCATTCCATGCTTATCGCATTAGTATGAAGAACAAATATGACTTTGTTAACTGCTCAATTCAAAGACCTGCATCAAATCACGTTCTTTATACAGTTTGAAAGAGGTGCAATAACATGGTGGTTTCATGGTTGGTTCATTTTGTTTCTCCACTAATTAGATAGAGCATGATGGCTAATATACAAGAAATTTGAAAAGATTTAAAATTGCGATATTCTTTAGGAGATCTTTCGAGAATTTTGGATTTAATACAAGAAATGGGTTCAGTTAGAGAAGTTGACAAATCCATAATCGGTTACTTTACCAAGTTACTTATCATTTGGAATGAATTGAAAAGTTATAGACCGATTCTATTATGTATTTCATGTAATCCAAAATACTGTCATGTAGTGCCCTCATCACTTTCTTTGAAAAGAAGAAACAAGATGGAGTCATGCAACTTCATAAGGGATTGAGAGATGTTCTTCATTCAAGAGTAATTGAAAGGTTGCTGGAACAATTGTTTGCCCAAAAGCAAACACCACTCATAATACCCTTCGTGAGTTCTAAAACTCAGTTTTGGGAATGTCTTCACTCTTCATTCTTATTTGAAAGACACCCAGACTTTTGGTCAAGATTGGGAAAAACATTGATTCCCGTAGTATATCCAACAACTCATCAATTATGCGAATAAAAAATCTTGAGTTTTGTCTTGTATTCTTTCTCAGTTGCATTAGCTGCTACAGGGGGTGTAGTGCCACTACAAGAGTATCCTGATCTCTAAGTTTTGATAAAACCTTGTTTCTTGCAGAAATCAAATAATATGAAACGCAAAACCAATGTTCTTACAAATTCATTCCATTTAAACATCCAAAACCCTCAAGTATTGATTTCATTTCGTTCAGTTGGTTAAATATTTAATAAAATAAAAGATTCTTCAGTTGTTACCCTGATATGGCAATAGTTAGCCGAACCAATAGAATAATGTTCATAACAAATACATAGTTCAGATTTCAAAATCTCATCAATTCGTCCAGTTTTAAACACATAACCATGTCCCTCAACTTCATTGTTAATACAATGAAATAAACAAAAAGAAAGTGGGGTTTGTAAATCGTAGTTAATTCATTGAGAAACAGATGTTATAGGATACGTTACATACAGGGACTGAAAATAAACTACATGTTATATGATGATATTAATACTATGGGGAAGGACATAAGACCTAGGAGATTTGGTATACCTCAAGTGGTGACTGATAGAATACACAAGGAGTCACAGTACTCAGACTCAAACGGTGAAACCTCAAGCCAGATAGTTATTATCCCCTTCCCATCTAACATGGTGTGAGGGGAGAGAAGAAAAACAAAGCACATATTATGTTGCACTATCTTAATTATATGTAGAATCTCTGGTGTAAGTTATGTAAATTCCATTCTATAGACGAGATCGGATGAACACTCTCCTCCCCTTGCCCTGCACGAGATTGATTTCCTTCAAGCCATCATCCGATTTGTTTGGAATCTGTGACTGATCAGCACGTTTGGTTGATGTTTTGTACTGCTGCTTTATGCTATTCATGTCTTCCTTCACTTCCTCCATTTTTGTCTCAAAATGTAGGTCATTTGCAACCTTTAAGTCAGGATGTTTCTGGGTATTTACAGGGGTTGGCAAGGGTATGTTTATCAATCCTTCTGGCACCATCTTATCAACCTGCTTCCTACCTGTAATAAATACAGTAATGATATTTAAATATAAAACATGTACGTCAGTAGGGACATTTTTTCAAGCAAGGACTAAACCGAAAACAATGTAAGAAGAGATGGAACTAAATTTTTAATTTAACATAGTGTATGCTTCAATGTAGCAGTAATATCTCAAGTACAAGAAAAACTTGCAAGAATTTTTTCAACCTTCAAGTATTAAATGAAGAACAAGAAATTAAAAGGTGATGCAATTTTTAGAACTAAAAACAAATTAAAAAGGATCATTATACATTCGAAAGCTCACTGAGTGCAGAAAATTCACCCTAACTCTTAGTAAAGTCATAAGGAGTGAAGTTTTCATGGTTTTAAACAAGTATATCCCTAAGCTGATGGTTAAAAATTGATTCTCAGTGTACAAATCATCGATGTGACTTTTGCCTCTTCCAAAACAGTATTTTCATACACATGACAGACAGAAAACCAAACTCTTCACCACATAGCACTCAGTTATCTCTAAAACCAAAGGAGGGGGTGTGAAAAATCACAAATGGTTTGAATTAAACTCCCCGGAGATAACAGCTGAGTATCAAGGATATGATTCTTACAAGATGTGAAGTACCCTTTAGAGGATATAATACTCTTATATCTATTAATGTCAATGGTTAAATTGTGATAAAATTAAGTACGCAAAAAAACAATAAAAAACTCCACAGTTAGATTTAATATCAACCACTACTTTATCCTTTTCCACTCTCCGCTTAAGAAAAACCAAATCCAGTTAATAAAATCACAAGTCAATGGCTATCTTATGACATAGAATCAAGAATATGGATGACAAGTAATACCAGAATAACTGACAAATGCATAATCAAACATAGGACAAGATACTCCCAACCCTGAAGTTGCTCCACAGAAATGTTCAATTACTCACTTTTCACATGTACATTCACTTCAATTCTGAAAACAGATGAAATGAGTGTTATTTAACATTCTTTCTTTAACTAAAAATAATATCAATACCAATACCTTATTTCCACTCTAATCCAAAACTTTTAGATGCAGTTTTTGAAAACACTAATACAACATGAAATAAGCATAGAAGTAAAAGCAAGAGCATATAAACCTAAAATAAAAGTATAAATCGAAATAAATTTCCCAACATTAGTAATTCATGGTTGAGCACTCACTTGATCAAAAACTCAAAATAGTTACAGAAATAATTTAATTCCTGTACACAAACTAATTCAACTGTGATTAAATATTTCCTTCCTTTAGCAGTTGAGTGTGAAGATGATTTGATTAAAAACGCGATAATTAGTTAATTAATTTATATCCCTAAAATTTATCCCAAATCAAACACTATCTGTTGGATTCCAATTGAAAAGAAGTGAAACAACCCGTTTCGGTGATTCTACATGAAGAGTTAGACAAACAGTTAGTGATGAGAGTGAAATAAAAAGAAAAGTTTGAAATTGGCAGAAGAAATGACCTGGGATGATTTTGCGAGAGCCATCGATGGCAGAACCCACGGCGAACTTCACGAGATCCACCAGTATTTGGCTAAGCGTATGGCGGCGGGCCATTTCAGTGACGGCAGCGGCCATGTTCACCGGTGGTAGTTTTCGATTCCGATGATAATCTTCTTTGGGATTAAGGAAGGTGTATGTGGTTGTGTTGTAATGGAGGAGCTTTCAATATTATTTAACTAAGATATTATTTATAATTCAGATATGATTTATAACATCAGATATTTGTAGGCAAAAAGTCAAATCAAACTTATATTGCCTTGCTCTCAACTACATGAAATTGAAAATAATTTATGCTAATTAAGAAATTTAATTATTATTATTATTATCTAGTTATATATTAATATTATTTAGAATGCAATTATTTTGGTGCTCATTTAATCACAAATTAAGGTTAGTATAATTGTCTTTAAAAATATGAGGTGGTGTTATAAAATTACAAAAAGTATCTTGAAGTATTTTGATTTAAGAGAAAGTGATAAATAATATTTTATTTTTATTATCATGTGAAAGGGAATATATATATATATATATATATATATATATATATATATATATATTAAACATACGTACATTAGAAAATATTTTATATTTGAGAATTTGAATAATTATTATTTATTATTTTTTGTTAAATTATGTTTTTTGTCTTTATTTTCGTAGTAAAATATCAATTTGATTTTTCTATTTTTATTTATCTCAATTTAGTCCTTATTTTTTAAAAATTTGATGCAATCCAATCTTTTTCATTAGTGGTGTAGTAACAATGTTAAAGATGGATTACGTGTCAGTTCCTAAATATTTTTATTTAAAAAATAATAATTTTTTTTAAATTCTTTTATTTAAAAAAAAATTAAAAAATTTGTCATATGTCAAACTGTCATCGTACCACGTGACAGTGATAGTGTGATGTAGTAGTGATAATGTCACGTGTTATTGTTATGTCATGTGTCATTTTCTCATTCTCAATTTAGTTCCAATTTTTATAAAAATTGGTAACTTTATCCCTTTCCAAATTTTCAAATTGAAACAAAATTTAACTTTTATATCAAAATTGATATTTCTAGTAAATATTTTTAACAAGATTAAGTTTATTTAAAATTACATTTTACATTGAACTTTATTTAAAATTGTTTAAAGGTTTTAATGGAAAGTAATGCTAATAGAAAAAATATTTAAGAAATTATATTGGTATTTTATTACATCGTACTTTAATATAATTTTTTATTTGAATTTATATTTCCAATAATTGTATATTTTTAAAATATGTAAAGTTCAATAATTTCTATACAAATGTTTGAGTTGGTATAAAAACAGTGGCGGATCTTCAACCAATATTTTGTGGTATCAAAATTTTGGTTGAATTACTCTTTTGGTTCATTTTTTGTCCAAAAATGTCAAGTTAGTCATCTAAATTTTTTTATTCTCAATTTAGTCCTAATTTTTTAAAATTGATGCAATTTGGTTCTTTTTGTTAAATCTCTCGAAGCTTTGCAAAGATTTTTCATCACAATTGATACTAGGATTATGTTAATTACACCAATAAAGCAAATCATCCTTATTCACAACTTCAATTTTGATTAAAAAAACTTGATCTGGTAAAAAATTAACGAAAAATGACCAAGTTGCATAATTTTTAAAAAAATCGGAATCAAATTGAGATTAAAAAAATTGGAAAACTAACTTAATATTTTTGAAGGAAAATTGGAACCAAAAGAGTAATATCCAAATGTTTTTATATACACTAATAAAACCATTGTATTTATTTTTTTAATGATAATCAAAAAAATATAATTATTGTTATTATTAGAATTATAAAATTAAATATAAATATTTTTATAATTTTACTATAATTAATTTTCATTTATAATGATTATATTAAAAAATAGTTAAATAAAAATATCATTAAATTAAACAACTAATCACTTAAAAGATAATACTATTAAAATAATAATTTTAATTTTAAAAATATTTAAACGATAAGATTGAAAATGTGAAAAAGAAAATTCTTTTATATATAGATATAGATATATGAAAAAATTTTAGAAAATAAAATCTATAAAATATATTAAAAATATTAAATTTTTAAAAAATATATTTAAAATTATATATTAAAATATATAGATTTAAAAAACGTTTGGGGTCATGACCGTCCTTTGTCAATTGCAAGGTCCGCCACTAGGTAAAAATAACAATTATATAAATTTAAATATAAAAGTTTAAAATAATTTTCACAAGTTCATATAACAATTGAAAACAAATAAATTTAAAATTTGAAAACAATTGTAAATGAAGTTGAATGTGAAACACAAATTTAAATAAACTTAGTTTTGTTAAAAATATATAATAAAAATATCAATTTGAATAAAAATATCAAATTTAATAAAATATTTGTATTTCATTAATATAAAAGTTAATTTTTGTTTCAATTTGGGAAGGGACGAAATTGCAAATCTTCTACAAAAGTTGGAACTAAATTTGAAACAAAATAAAAATAGAGGGACCAAATTGAGAATGAGAAAATGACATATGGCATAATAGTAAAACGTGTAACACCCCATTTAATTAATAAACATAATTAAAGGAAGTGTCACACTAAAATAATATAGCAGTGCAGTCCTAGAGTTTAAACTTAACTCATTATAATTATCCACGGCACACCACGATGCCAAAAAGGAAACAGATATAAAGTTTAATAGAAACAGATAGGAATTTTTAAAGACAGACTAGTACATGGGCGGTAGCCCTAAAGAAAAGCCCAATAAAACATGTAGTCCAGCCTAAGTAGACTATGCAGCGAAATCATCTCTTTCCGGTTGACCACGAGTACCTCTCACATCTGCTCCCATCAATAAATTGATGATCATCGCAAAGGTATAGGAAAAACATACAAAGCAATCAAACAAGCAAAGGGTAAGCTAGAGCCAAAAATGGTTTTATCATGCAATCAAATATACTTTCATAGTCCAATATACAAACATCATCCAAGCATGTTATGACCTTCCAATCAATACATTAAGACTCGACTCGACTCATCCGGATACATATAATCTAGTCGGATTCAGCGAATGCTTGCACTTTTGGTGGATATCTCTGCTCACCCCCGAGCTATGTGTCACAAGTTGTTACTATTTTTCCAATCCCCCCACACAAGGTTAGCCCCTTAATGAGTTTCAGACCTCCTGCTACTCTCACCACAAGAGTTAGTCCACTCTAAGTGAGACTAACTGACTCCTTAGAGTGTTAGGATGCAACCTTACCTTGAATCCTTACCAGACTATATAGATGGGGCACCACCATGGACACCCACTAACAAGGGCCATGGATTTACGTCCCGACCACTGAAACACAACCCTGAAATCTCACCTAGAGATTTCAAGGAATTACGCACTAACCACAGACCAAACATATTCAAACAACCAAGTAATATTTATCATGCATGTATATATATTATGTCAACCTTTATAATCAACCTCTTTCATGTTCCAGGTCAAACCCATACCAACTCATCATACTCCATCCATGAATATAGAATTTCAACTCATCTCATTACCATGCCACTTTCATAACCAACCATTCCATGTTCATTACATGTCGAGGATTATTTAAGTTCATCATTCACAACTCATACACCCTCCCACTCATGCATATTCATTCCTCTCATGCCATTATATAATAATCCAATCAAATACAAGCCAAACATCCACGAACAGGGAAACACCAAACCAGAACGCACTCTCGCCCAACTCTTCGCTCAGGTTGAAGGGTCTCGCTCAAGCGAGAGGGTCTCTCGCTCAGGCGAGCTCCCTTCGCCTAGGCGAGAGCTCGACACACAAAAACAGTGGCCTCTGCGCATTCTCGCTTAGGCGAGAATCCCCTCGCTTAGGCGAGAATCCCCTCGCCTGAGTGAGACGCTCGCTCGCTCAAAGCTGAGTTGGTCGCCTGAGCGACCCCTCACGTGAAAAGGTCTGGGCGAGTCTCTACTCATCTCATTTAGGCGAGGCAGGCTCGCTTGGGCGAGATTATCAGACCTCGCCACTGTTTCCCTACAACAGCCACACATACCAATCCAAACCAACATGCTAGAACGTTTCAAGCATTCACAATATCACACCAGCCATAGACTCTTAAAACAACAGCAGAACAACAAGAAAAACGAAATACATGAGTAAGTCATAAATTCCCTTACTTGGAAAGGGGCTAATATCAGACTCCGACCCTAAGCCAAGGAACTCCGTAGATCCAGGAGCAGATTCACTAACTGGAACAGTGAAACCGAAGGATAACAAGGTTACTATCGCGAACCCTAACAGAAATCACGAAAACCAACTTAGAAGGGAAGGAGTAAGGTTCAAGGACCAACTTACGTGAGACGGAGTGAACTTGAGCTAGCACGAACGAGCGAAAACCAAACCCTAGCAGAGCTCTGTTTTATGGGGACAGGGAAGAACAAACGACTATTTTCTGAAAATGAGATGAGAAGAGTGTGTTAGGACAGACTTAGGGTCTGTTTGCCCTTTGGGCCAGTCCTAGGCCCAACCGATTTTGGGGTGGCCCCTTTAAAATAAGGGCAGCAACGTAAGTGGGCCTTACAAAACATGACACCGTCATTGCCACATCACACTTCATTGCCATGTGGCACAACGTTAGCTTGACACTTGACAAATATTTAATTTTTAAAAAAAAATTAAAAAATAAATAAAAAATTCAAAAAATTCAGGAATTGACATGTGACATTCCTTTAACGTTGTTACTGTACCTCTAACGGAAATCACTTGATTGTATCAAATCTCCCAAAATAGAGATCAAATTGAGATAAAAAAAATAGAAAGACCAAATCGATATTTTGTTACGAAAATAGAGACCAAAGACATAATTTAACTTATTTTAATTCATAACGAATTGATTGCAATATTGTGATAATATACGAAAGTTTTGTTTTTCTCAACAATTATAGATAAAGATGGAAATGTCTGAGATAAAGGGAGAGGATGTAATGCAAAATAGAAGAATAAGAGTGATCAATGAAAGTGTCAAGAGAAGCAATCTGAGCATGTAGGCACTATGTTGTCGTAATGGCCGGGATAGATAATAGCCATTAAATTGTTGGGATTATCCTAACGTTGCAGCAGCTTCTATTGTTATTATTTGAATTTTACACTTTCATGAATATTGTGTTGTCACCAATGATAATCATATTTTCTAATTTTCCACCCTTTTCTTAATTTTTTTATTTTAATTTAGTCTTGCGAGTAAGAGGAATTTTTGTTTTTGAATAAGTATCACAAGAATACATTGCAAAGTCTAAAAATCGATACTTGATCAAAACGAATAAGGTATGGGTTAACTCTTGGATAATATAAAAGTTATAAGATGATTCAAAACTATTATTGACTATACCAGTCAGGGTCTGATTTCAACCTTTGGAAGTTGAAACATGGCCATGGAATTTGACAAAAAGATTGCATAGATGAGATCATTAAAGAAGACCAACTTTTTCGAGGTCTCAAGAGATTATTCAAAAAAACACCTCTAAAAAATTCAATTTATAAAATTAGTTTGTTACAATGTAAAATAATAGATAAATAAGTTTCAGTTTCGTAACGATTTAAAAATATTTAATTCAATTTGCTATTTACATAATATAAATAATATTGATATCTATTTTTCAATAAACGGTGTATGTTTTTGAATATATTATAAAATGGAAATATAAATTCTATGAAATTAAAAAGTAAAATTTAAATTTAATTTATGAATTAATATATTTTACTTATAATATAGAAATATCAAATTTATATTCTTACTCTAAAATAATAACATTTAAATTTATTTCATCATGAATGTTTTTATGGCTTAACTTTTATGTCAAAAAGTCAAAAATACTTTTCTTTTAGAAGAATTTTGGATATAAAAAGAATGATAATGAAAATATTTATATTCTCGATATAAAATAACAAAATACTTTGTTTTACGTATTGGTTTCTTTATTAGGGTATCCATCCAAATTATTTTATTGTTCTAGCTTTTGACCAGAATATTTATTTAAAATTGTTTAAAATGAAATTCAAGAACAAATTACAACACACATTATAAAATTTATTTGTTTTTATGTATTCAAATAAATTTTTAATTTTTTTAAAAAATTAAAAAATATTAAAAATCAATTTTTTAAGAAAATAAAAAAAAATTAAAGAAGTGACACCTCTTTGACGTTATTAATATACCACTAATGAAAATGACTTGACTGCATCAAAATTTTTTTAAATATGAACCAAATTGAGATAAATAAAAATAGAGAGTCTAAATCGAAATTTATTTAAAAAATGGAGACTAAAAACATAATTTAACTTATTGTTTTCTACAAACAAAATAAAAGCTAATTTAAAAGATATATGAAACACACTCTTTCAATATTTAAAATTAGAATTAAATATATTTTTATCTCTTAGTAAAAATTAGAATTAATTTTTTTTTAATTTGGATTAAAAATTTAATCGTTCAATTTAGAAATATGTTAATTTAATTTTTTTAACCAAATTAGTGTTTTAAAATAGGTTGGGTGACCCAATTCAAAATGCCTCAATTTTATTAAATTCAAAAAAGGGACTAATTTTAATTTTGGTTGAAAATTAATGAACCAAAAATATATTTAACTCTTAAAATTTATTCCTAGCAATATTACTAATTTATATAAAAAGGATATTTATTTTGTAGTTTTTTATTTTGTCATAAAAATTAGTCTTTGTTCTAACCACTATTTTTTCTTCGAATGTCAGTATCATTACAATTTTGATATAGTCACGGTACTTATAGAGATGACAAATAAACCCGTCTCCGTGGGTATTGTCCGAACCCGTCCCCGTTTTGACGGAGAATCCCCGCATTGACTGGGTATGGGTATGGGTATGGGAAATCCCCGACTTTTTCAACTGGGTATGGGATGTACATATCCCCGCCATAATACCCGTCCCCATTTAAATTATTAAAATATTCACAATTAATTAACTAACCATATATATATATATATATATATATATATATATATATATGTATATATATTATTTATTTATTTCTTCTAATTATTTGGTTTGTCATGAAACTCATTCGCATCCCAATTATATTTTTCATCTTATCATAACTTTTATGTAATTATGTTAAAAGATGTATGTCAATTAAATTTTTTTTATGTCTCATATTTGAATATTTCTATTTTTTTAATATTTTTATTTATTGTATATTTTTCTTTCACATGATAATGTTTAATACTCTCAATGTAAGTATTTAATATTTCTATTATATTTAATATTTATGTATCATATTTGAATATTTCTATTATTTTTTAATATTTCTATTTATTGTATATTTTCCTTTCACATAAAAATGTTTAATACTCTCAATGTAAGTATTTAATAGTACAAACATTTCGTTTACTAGGTAATATAAAAAAAATCATTTACTTATTATAATTAGTTTTTGTTTCATTTGAAGAACTTTTTTGTTTCATTAAAACAATTTTTGTTATTTCTCAACCATTGAGTATATATGTTGATATTTAAAAAGTTTTCTTAAATCTCTAACATATTTTTCAACTTATCATACCCTTAATTTTACATTTGTTTTCCTTTGTGTAATTTCTTTCAATAGTCTCTCAAATTGTTTATAAACATTGGTTAAATTTTTAATATTTTTATTTATTGTTTATTTTCATTATGTAGAATACTATTTCGATATATTTTATCTAATTATTTTTTATTTTCTAACTCATTATCAATTATACTGTAATTTTTTCACTATAATTGTATAAATAACTTTTATTTACTACAATATAAAAAATCTAATGTAATTGTCATGAATATTTTTTTATCACCATCCAACATAATTGAAGTTCAAAAGATACAAGATCTATGTTAAAATTTTATTATTATGATTATTATTTATTCTTTGTATCATTTTGATCAAGTAATGTATTATAACTTTTATTAGTGTATAAAAAAGAGATTCATTAGAATTTAAAAGATTGAAGTAAAAAAAAATTTAAAATCTATTTTAATTTGAATACTTGTTTTCCTTTAATATTTTAAAAAGAATATTTTTAAATTTTATCAACTAGGTTTCATTAATATTTGCAAATTTAATAAATGTGTTGGTTCTCATGAAATTTTATTTGGTATTATAATTTAAAATATAAACAATTATAATTTATTTTAAACTTTTATCATGATTATTATTT
>Ga0214542_1005023_pt1 | contig 25627 bp, 17 predicted proteins | sample CNSS1metaG_FD_160096 | JGI IMG/M metagenome (GOLD analysis project Ga0214542, IMG submission 160096) | Root nodule microbial communities from cowpea collected in UCLA plant growth center, Los Angeles, California, USA - CNSS1 | ecosystem: Host-associated > Plants > Roots > Nodule | place: USA...
AAAATATTATTATTGAATTTTATAAAATAAAATTTATATTAAATTTAATTATATTTTTATAATTTCAAATTAATTTAATAAATACACTGTAATTTTTAATTTTAAAATTCGATATCCCGTGCGTTGCCCGTAGTGTTGAAAGAAACTGAAAAGTTGTTTTTATTTTCCTAAACATTTTTTAATTTCTGGAAGATGAAAAGTATTTTTTTGAAAAGTATTAAAAACATATCTAGCAAGCTTTTTTGTATGGTGATCTTATAGAAAATGTGTACATGGCACAACCTACACGTTTCACGCATGGTAACTCTCAACTTGTCTACAAGTTAAACAAAATGATTTATGGCCTGAAACAAGCCTCACATTCATGGTTTCTCAAGTTCAGTTCTACCTTAATCCAGTTAGGGTTTAATCTTACGAGGAATGATTCATCTCTATTTGCTAAGTTTTCCTCTTCCTTAACTCTTTTTCTTTTAATTATGAAGATGACATTATTATCATTGGAAATAACTCAATTGATATCTCTTTTATCATAAAACATCTTCACACTAATTTTTCTTTAAAGGATTTAGGTAAACTACATTATTTCCTTGGAGTTGAAGTCACCTAGAATGTTGATGGGTGTCTACATCTTCTCGAAGCCAAATATGTTCACAATCTCCTCCATAAGACAAACATCTTTGTTGTGAAACCTTGTACCACTCCCATGATCTCTTCTCTATGACTTACCAAAGATAAAAGTGTCGTTATTAAAGATCCTTCATTTTATAGGTCGGTAATGGGTACTCTTCAGTATGTTACGATGACAAGACTAGAACTGGCTTTTGCTGTTAACTATGTGTGTCAGTATATGCATGCTCCTCAAGAGCATCACTGGAAAGCAGTCAAGCATATCCTCAAGTATCTTGTTGGTACTGTTTCGAATGGCCTTCTTTGTCTTCTTGATTTCAATGATTCTGATTAGGGTAATAACATAGATGATCGAAAGTCTACAACTGGATTCTGTATTTTTCTTGTTCCAAATGTCATTTCCTGGTCTTCCCATATTTATTCTGACAATCAAGGAGCTATACTTTTGGCAGCTAACCATGTTACACATACAAGATCAAAGCATTTTCAACTTGATGTGCAATTTGTCAAAGACCACCTTCATCAGAAACACGTTTTGCAGATTCATCTACCATCTCAATATCAAGTCGCGAATGTCTTCACAAAGCCCATATCCTTTTCTTCTTTTGATAAATTTAGACAAAAACTTATGGTTGTTCCTTCCTCACACGTAAGTTTTAGGGCGGATGTTACATAAATAATTGATATAGACCTCTGGTTATTATTCATGCATGCCTATATATTCTTTGTATTGGTTCTTTGTTAATCATAATATATCAATATACTTTCATTTCATTCCATCTCTTCGATTTATATTACACTCAAGAAATAAGTATCTACATATCATATCAGTTTGACTAATATTAGATCATTGACCAAATTAATTCATACATAACATCATATCTACATTATATAGCAATAAAAAGACACTTAATATTAGTTAGAGCCAAACCATATTATATCAACTTTCAATATTAAACACCTATAAACATAGTTGAAAATTTGAATTCTTATCTTAGCTTTAAAAGTTGGAAATTCTATCAAACCAAAACAATTGATTTAGCAGTAAAAGGATGCTACACAAAGTATACATTGCATCAACAAATGCAACAAAATGTCAGCAAGAAAAAAAATAGCTATACACAGAGCACAACATGGCCTTATACAACCTATCTTTAAGTCATGCACAAATACAATACATTAGCAGTCTAACTGAATAATCCATGCCTTAAGTAATATAATGATGGCAAACAATTTAATAAAAGTCTACTAGTGGGATATGAACAAACCAAAACCTCAACAATTTCTCGAGCTTGATAAGTCCCTTATCTCTAAAGTGGATTAGGAAGCAAGGAGTTAGTTAGTTGGGTAGTTTTACCTGTAATAACCAGTAACAAGTAGTTGAAACTAGGTGTTTTTAGGCGCCAACATAGTGCCAAAATGCCACACACACACACTCATTCAACACACCACACTTCTTCTAGCGACCACTCTAACTTATTCTCTCCATTTAAACCATATCATAGTCGAGCTTTTCTTCATTTTGTAAGCCATCGTTGCTTTGTTTTCTAAAGTTATTATGGAAGCAACAACCACACAATAGGTGTTGGGTTCTAACTCTCATATTTTGTAAGGATTTCTTCCATTTTCTTTTAATTGAACCGTGTTTTCCATTACAATTGATCCTTGGTTGACCACTACATTATATTAGTTAGTGAGAAAATCGAGTATTAACTAAATCTCTACGTGACAAGAGGTTTATCATAACTCTACTCATATTCCTACATAAAGGGATATCAAATTTAACCATGGCAGATTAATTACATAATTCATTTCACAACTAAATTAAGATTCCAAAGTTTCCATTTTATTGGTTACATGGAGAAATTCCCCAATACAGAGGTATCCTTCCAAAAATAGTAAAAAAAAATGAGGAATACTAGCTTAGATTATAATTTCCAAATCAACCGTTTAAAATACTTTAGAATGCAAAATTCATCATACCCCTCTTTGTAACATCCCTAAGGAATATTACTTTGAAAATAACATAAACAATTTAATAAAATGAAATAAACACGATAATATTGGTAATTCCTCATTTATAAACACATGTTCCCAAAACGCGGGAAAATTAAAATCGCAAAGTTTAATACATTGTAAATGTTTGCAATTCAAAGTTATTACAACTATAAAAGCCCATAATGGCTAATGTTCAAAATATAAAAGTATTAAAAACTCAAGTCTTCAAAAGCACATATAGTCCCGCACTCTAGTCTCAAGCGTCTCCTGGCTCACCTGTCAAATCATCTGTTCCCGGATAATAAATTATCCGATCATCGCCACACACATACAGATAGGGTGAGCTATGCATATATAATACAAATTAAATATGATACCCATCCCAAGAAGTAATTTACTGCTATATTTTAACTACAAATTATCCACCCCTGATCTCATATTCCTTCATGAGTCATATGCATGAAACTAGGTCTTGGGACTTCCATGTGCTCCCACGAAACTAACTCATTCGTGGTCCAACCCTATGAGCCTATCCCGCTTATAGTCCTACCCTACAGACTCCTCGTCTGTAGTAAAACATCCAAGTCATCTCAACTTGGACCCTGGCACGCACGCAATCACCATACTATGAACTTCTCGCCCAATAGTAGCCAACTGGAATAAAAATATTCCTTGCCCATCGTGCGTCCGTCGCATGTAATCACCATACTAAGGACTCCTCGCCCATTAGTGTAAGACCCGAGAAAATTAAATAGTTATTTAATTAATTATTTAATTAGGACGGGTAATGGGAACATTTAAAGTAATAAATGTGAGGAACTATGACATGGAAAAGTATTAGCTCAAGTGGTTGAAAGTACTTTAATTGTGTGTGAGGACTTGGGTTCGAGTCCTATGTGTGCCACTTGGGTGTTATTTAAATTATGCGTTTTTGTGTGTTTATATGTTGAATGCGTGGGGATGATGATAAATCCTTAGAATTGTAGGAGTTATCATGAAACATGTGTTGGTTGAATGGTTTGGCCTTGGTTTGGTATGTGCATGAGTATGGGTTCAAACCTTGTTGAGAACTAAATAATTCCTTTTTGTCAATTTTTCCTTTGGCATGAAGGTGAAAGGGTAGAAACCTAGCAGCCAATGGAGAGGTAACCTAAGGGCTGGAAAACAGAGGGATAATTAAACCTTGGACTAGCCTTAAGTGTAATTTTTTTTATTAAAATTCGGGTAAGGCACTAAAAGGGTAATTAAGTGAGAGTGATTGTGAGAGAGGAGGTCATAAGAGGAGAAGAAGAGCATTGTGGGTTCGGGTTCATCATAAGCAAGGGTTTTTCTAGAGTATTGGGGCTGATAGAGAGAAGTGGTGGGGCTGAAAACACGAAGGTTGGAGTCGAAGGCAAAGGCTAGGAAGGTTTTGTGAAAGGATAAGCATATCAATCCGAATTTAGCAAGGAATCCAGGTAAGGGGAGTTGTTCTTATTTATTTTGTCTCGTGTTAACTGTACTGTGATTGAATGAACCAAATTGGATGAGTTTCTCTGCCTGATTATGCGATCTATTTAACATTTCTGGGTTCTCGCCCAGAAACCGCCTGGCGGGCATGAAGGTGCTGCCAGGCGGCACATCAGTATAGCCCAGCTCTGGGTTTTGTTTCGAGTTGTCTAGCGGTGAGTTGAATTCCGTCGGGCGATGTGCGAGGTTTATTGACCTTTTGGTGTGATGTCGGGAATTTCATCATGTGTTGAGGTTCCATTTGATATGTTTGCCTTATTTGATGATTGATTTTACTGCTACGGTGTCTCTGCGAGTGGTTAGAATTTAGGTTGCGATTGCGAGACCTAGGGGTTCAAGTAAGGGTGTGAAAGGTTCTGAGTTATCAGAAGTTTGATATCAATGATGTATTTAATTGATTGTTAGGGGATTATGAAGTGGTTTGGTGGTATAAAATGACCGGGTTTCGCGAGAGTAATGAGTGGTGATGGATTGAACAGTAGAATAGAAGAAATGAGTTCGTAGGAGTAAGAAATCTGGGATCCTCCCAGACATTGACGTGCCGCCTGATGGCCACTGGAAAGCTTCACACTAGGAAGTTTGGTACAGTGGCGGTGAGAGGAATTATGGGTGAGATGGTTTCGGAGAGAAGTTAGCTTGAATGGTGGTAAAATAGAGGAATAGAAGGAGATCATGTCTGTATCACGGGTAAGGTATTGGTGTACGTGCAAATGGGGTGCAAAGTGGTCTAACAGGTAATAGACGTGATGGTAAATTCTTAATTTGATGTTAGAAAGGTTGATAGTATTGATCGATGGTGTTAGACAGGAATGATAGATAAGTTGGAATTATGAATTTCAATGGTTTGCACAAATGGAAATTTGGAAGAGTTATTGGGTAATGGACGAGTGCTCGGATCATTGGGTAAATATAGGATTGATACTGAAAAGCTTAATGGGGTAACAGAAATGAGTGGAATTTAGTTCTGCTATTGTTAAACTGAGATATGAGGTAATTTGCATAAGTGTAGGTGAACTCCAATGGAAAGGGTAAATGGTAGTGATGGGTTATAGGGAAACCCAATCCAGTTGTATAGATGAGGAATCAGAATCAGGTACTGACTCATGAGCGAACAATGTACCATAGAGTAATTTGAATCATAGAGTCAACCTAACAGTGTGCCAAAACCTGCAGTATAATGCCTCTAGTATGGTGCCTGGTAGATCGCTGATTCCGCCAGGCGATAGGAACAACAGGGAGGATCACTGCACTGCGTGGCGCCTGGCGGCGGGCAGATACCGCCAGGCGGTTTGAGCCTGTATCGCCAGGCGGTGTTGGCTGGTGCGCCAGGCGGTCTGATGCGTTTTCGCCTAACGGCGCGTGGGATGGGCCAAGCGAGAATACTGTTCTTCTTTGCTTTCTTGGTGTGTTGTTCAATTAACGATGATACTTTGCTTGGATCGGGAGATGCTGTGCCATGAGCAGGTAGGTTCATGGATGGCGAGTGAGATGTGATGATATGAGCGGGGAGGTTCATATCCTGTTACTCTCACATGGGGATACGAGCGAGGTAAGTTGGTAAGTTCCGCGCTCACGTTGAGAGATGCCACGTGCGGGGAGGTACGGGGGTTGGTGGATCACATGTGTTGGACTACGGGCGGGCAGGTCCGTAGAGTAGGACTACGAGCGGGGAGGTTCGTAGAGGCAGGACCACGAGCGGGCAGGTTCTTGTGAGCATCATGTTCCCGAGTCCAAGGATAACTAATTGTATGATTAGAAGACTGATAAGTCTTGGGGTTAAGGTCTTGGCCAAGAATTATGTGGAATGGATATGATAAATGTACACTTTATTTTGAATATTGTATATCTCTTATTTTATTTTTCTCAGCTCACCCTTTCTTGTTTGTGTGTTTGTGTATGGCGATGATCGTGTGATTCGTTACACGGGAGCAGATGTTGGTACAGGTGATGCTGAGGATGACCAGACAGCGGAGTGAGGGCTAGCAGTGGGATAAGAGCTAGGGTTTTGCTTATGTGTATTTTATGCTTTAAATACAAATTTTGGGAACCTGTAACATTTTATGGATTTAGTTATGAGTTTTGGCGCGCTATTTTAATGAATTTAATTTTTCCCGCGTTGGGATTTTTATAAAGATGAATATAAATATAATTATTTCTTTTATTATTTATGTTTAAGTAATATTCCCTAGGGATGTTACATTTGGTATCAGAGCAAACGTTTTGATGTTTTTGGGGAAATTGGGGAGTGAGCTGACGTTTGTTATGTGAAATTGATTGATGTGTGTTGGTTGTTAAATTTGATATAGTATAATTTAATCCCTAGCTGTTTGATTTTAACAACTGAATATGTGACGTGCATAGGCAATGGCAAATAGAAGGCGTAGAAACACCGCTGGCGCTGACGAGATTGCTAACACAATCCACAGGATGGTGGATGCTATGCAGCCTGTGGCAGCACCACCGAGGGCTATGATCCCACCTGTTAGACCAGTGACCATGGAGGACTTCATGCGTCACAAGCCGGCTAAATTCATTGGGAAAGCCACCTCAGATGAGGTTGACACATGACTTCGTGAATGTGAGAAGATATTCAGAGTAATAGAGTGCACAGAGGCGTAGAAGCTCAATTTTGCCACATTCTTGTTAGTGACCGAAGCTGAGTATTGGTGGATGAGCATGCAGCAACAGATGATAAACAGAGCTGAAGAGGTGACTTGGGCTAGCTTCAGGACGAGGTTCCTAGAGAAGTATTTTCCTAATAGTGCTAAACATGAGCGCGAGGCAGAGTTTCTCACCCTACAGCAGGGAAGTTTGTCTGTGCAGGACTATGTGGAGAGGTTTGAGTACCTCTCGAGATTCTACTCGCAGACAATGACGGAGGAGTGGCGCTGTAGAAAGTTTGAGGGTGGCCTCAAACATGAGCTGAGGCGTTTTATTGTGCCACTAAGGGTGCGAGAGTTTCCAATCTTGGTTGAGCAAGCCAAGAGTGTAAAGCAGCTGGAGATGGGACCCAGTCGGGTCAACCGCACGGAGAAGAATAGTGTTGAGGGCAGATTCCAGAAAAAGCCCTATAGTAGACCAGTTACGTCTTCATGGAAACTGAGATGCTATAACTGTGGGGGTGAAGATCTGCAACGAGATTGTACTAGACCCGCCCACAGCGGAGGCAGTGGCATGGGCACTCGTAAGTGCTATGCCTGTGATCAGCCAGGACATTTCGCCAACAGATGTCCTAATAGGAAGACTGCTCCAGCATCACGACCTCAGCCATCCTCATCTGACAGGCCGAGAGCCGCAGGCCGAGTTTTTGCCATGACCAGCACAGAGGCCACCCGGTCAGGTAATCTGATTCTGGATCATTGTCTACTTTTTGGTAACAGTGTGTTAGTGCTATTTGATTCAGGAGCTTCGCACTCCTTCATATCTCATGATTGCGTGAAGAAATTGGGGTTGTCTACTCGTGACCTTGGATGCAAGTTGATAGTTTCGACACCCGTGTCTAGACAGGTTTCAACAAATGTAGCCTGTATTGGATGCTTTATGGAGGTAGAGGGTAGACGCTTCAAGGTGAATCTAGTTTGCTTGCCCTAGGAGGGACTGGAGGTCATATTGGGAATGGACTGGCTGTCTATCAACCACGTGGTGCTTGATTGTGGACGGCGCAGAATTGTGTTCCCAGAAACAGAGGGGATAAAGTTGGTGACATCTGGAGAGGCAGTGAAAGAGATGAAGGGGGGGTCGACTTGTTTTGTGATAGTGGCCCAAGAGAAGAAAATGAGTACAGAAGAGCAGATCAGTAAGATACCGATAGTGGATGAATATGCCGACGTATTTCCAGACGAGATACTTGAGTTACCACCCAGCTGGGATATAGATTTCTCAATTGATCTAATCCCTGGAGTGGGTCCAGTGTCGGCAACGCCATACAGAATGGCACCGGCTGAACTAGCAGAGTTGAAGAATCAGATAGAAGACCTGCTAGAGAAGAAATTCATCCGACCCAACGCTTCACCATGGGGAGCCCCGGTGTTGTTAATGAGGAAGAAAGACGTTAGTTCTCGGCTGTGCGTCGATTATCGACACTTGAACAAGTTGACGATAAAGAACAAATACCCACTACCGAGAATTGATGATTTGCTTGATCAGCTCAGAGGGGCAAAGGTATTCTCCAAGATTGATTTGAGGTCTGGCTATCATCAGATCTTAGTCAAGCCAGAGGACATTCAGAAGACAACCTTCAGATCGAGATATGGACATTACGAATATGTCGTGATGCCCTTTGGAGTGACCAACGCTCCAGCTGTCTTCATGGATTATATGAACCACATCTTCAGACCATATCTGGATAAATTCGTGGTGTTGTTTATAGATGATATTCTCATCTACTCTCGGACTAGGGAGGAGCATGCGGGCCATTTGAGAATTGTGTTGGGGGTATTGAGGGAACATCAGCTGTACGGTAAACTGTCCAAATGTGAATTCTGGCTGGACGAAGTGCAGTTTCTGGGGCATGTGATTTCTTCGCATGGTATATCAGTGGACCCGAGTAAGATTGAGACAGTGTTGAAATGGGAGAGACCTCAAACTGTAACAGAAGTCAGAAGCTTCTTAGGATTGGCTGGGTACTATAGGAGGTTTGTGGAAGGGTTTTCTAAAATGGTGAGTCCATTAACTCAACTCACTAGGAAGGATCAACCCTTTTCATGGACTGATAAATGTGAGGAATGCTTCGAAGAGATGAAAAGGAGGTTGACTACAGCTCCGATCCTAATTATTCCAGATACCAGTAAGGTGTTTGAGGTATACTGCGATGCATCCTATCAGGGTTTGGGTTGTGTCCTGATGCAGGAGAAGAGGCCGGTAACCTACGCTTCTAGATAGTTAAAGGTGCACGAGAAAAATTATCCGACCCACGACTTGGAGTTGGCTACTGTAGTGTTTGCTCTTAAAACATGGAGACACTATTTGTGTGGCTCCCAATTTCAGGTGTTTAGTGATCATAAAAGCCTGAAATATTTGTTCAATCAGAAGGAGCTAAATATGAGACAGCGGCGTTGGATGGAGTATCTCAAGGATTACGATTTTGAGTTGCTTTACCACCCTGGTAAAGCTAATGTGGTTGCGGACGCCTTGAGTCGGAAACGGATGCACATCTCAGTTATGATGGTGAAAGAGTTGGAGTTAATTGAGAAGCTTATGGATATGAACCTGGGTATACAGTTGAGTGGGGATTGCATCAGATGCGGTGTACTTACATTGACTAGTGACGTATTGGGAACTATCCGAGAGCAACAGAAGGATGATGCTGAGTTACAGCAATTTGTGAGTTGGATAGGGACTGAGAAGGGGAAAAACTACAGGATTGGGATAGATGGTATCCTAAGGTTCAGAGACCGAGTTTGTGTGCTTGGAGATTGGAGACTGAGGAAACAGATTCTAGAGGAGGGCCATAAAAGCCGTCTTAGCATACACCTAGGTATGACTAAGATGTATCACGATTTGAAACAGTCTTTTTGGTGGAATGGGATGAAGACTGACATTGCTGACTTCGTGGCATCGTGCTTGGTATGTCAGAAGGCCAAGATTGAACACCAGCGACCAGGGGGTACACTTGAGTCGTTGGATATTCCTCAGTGGAAATGGGATAGTGTAGCCATGGACTTCGTCACTCATTTGCCAAAGTCTGCTAGGGGGCATGACTCAATCTGGGTAATAGTGGACAGGTTGACAAAGTGTGCTCATTTCCTTGCTATTAATCAGAAGTGGTCAATGGACAAATTGGCTGAGTTGTACGTGAGGGAAGTGGTCAGATTGCACGGTGTGCCAGCCAGTATAGTGTCAGATAGAGACCCGAGATTCACATCTCGTTTCTGGCAGTCCTTACAGGCAGCGTTGGGGACTCAGTTGAGGATGAGTTCTGCATACCAACCTCAAACTGATGGGCAGTCGGAGCGTACCATTCAGTCCTTGGAGGATCTGCTGAGGGCTTGTGTATTAGATCATATGGGTAGTTGGAGTGAGATGCTTCCCTTAGTGGAGTTCACATACAACAACAATTATCATACCAGCATTGGTATGGCTCCAATGAGGCGTTGTATGGGCGGCGGTGTAGGACGTCGTTGTGTTGGAACCAAGATGGGGAATCATTAGTGTTGGGTCCCAAGTTTTTACAGCAAACCTCTGAGAAGGTTAGGGCAATTCAGGAGAGAATGAGGGCTACACAGAGCAGACAGAAGTCATATGCAGATAGAAGGAGGCGACCTCTAGAGTTCGAGGCTGGGGATCACGTATTCCTCAAGGTAACACCGACGACTAGTATTGGGAGGGCCATCAAATCGAAGAAGCTGACTCCGAGATTTGTTGGGCCTTATCAGATTCTGAGGAGAATTGGCGTTGCAGCTTATGAAATCGCCTTGCCACCACACCTGATGAATCTGCATAACGTGTTCCACGTTTCCCAGTTGAGGAAATATGTTGCAGATCCGTCACACGTACTGGAGTCAGATGATATTCAGATTCGGGAGGATTTGGCGGTGAGCACTAGACCAGTGCGAATTCTAGACTCACAGGTGAAACAGCTGCGGGGGAAGGAAATTAAGACTGTGAAGGTGTTGTGGGATGAGATTACTCAAGAGATGACCTGGGAGATGGAGGATCGCATGAAGCAATCCTATCCGCACTTATTTCTTGGTAAGTCTTATTTCCGAGGATGAAAATCTTTAAAGGTGGGTGTAATGTAAGACCCAGGAAAATTAAATAGTTATTTAATTAATTATTTAATTAGGACGGGTAATGGGAACATTTAAAGTAATAAATGTGAGGAACTATGACGTGGAAAAGTACTAGCTCAAGTGGTTGAGAGTACTTTAATTGTGTGTGAGGACTTGGGTTCGAGTCCTATGTGTGCCACTTAGGTGTTATTTAAATTATGCATTTTTCTGTGATGTTGAATGCGTGGGGATGATGATAAATCCTTAGAATTGTAGGGGTTATCATGAAACATGTGTTGGTTGAATGGTTTGGCCTTGGTTTGGTATGTGCATGAGTATGGGTTCAAACCTTTTTGAGAACTAAATAATTCCTTTTTGCCAATTTTTCCTTTGGCATGAATGTGAAAGGGTAGAAACCTAGCAGCCAATGGAGAGGTAACCTAAGGGCTGGAAAACAAAGGGATAATTAAACCTTGGACTAGCCTTAAGTGTAATTTTTTTTATTAAAATTCGGGTAAGGCACTAAAAGGGTAATTAAGTGAGAGTGATTGTGAGAGAGGAGGTCATAAGAGGAGGTCATTGAGTTATTGTGTGAGCATCATGTTCCCGAGTCCAAGGCTAACTAATTGTATGATTAGAAGACTGATAAGTCTTGGGTTAAGGTCTTGGCCAAGAATTATGTGGAATGGATATGATAAATGTACACTTTATTTTGAATATTGTATATCTCTTATTTTATTTTTCTCAGCTCACCCTTTCTTGTTTGTGTGTTTGTGTATGACGATGATCGTGTGATTCGTTACACGGGAACAGATGTTGGTACAGGTGATGCTGAGGATGACCAGACAGCGGAGTGAGGGCTAGCAGTGGGATAAGAGCTAGGGTTTTGCTTATGTGTATTTTATGCTTTAAATACAAATTTTGGGAACCTGTAACATTTTATGGATTTAGTTATGAGGTTTGGCGCGCTATTTTAATGAATTTAATTTTTCCCGCGTTGGGATTTTTATAAAGATGATTATCAATATAATTATTTCTTTTATTATTTATGTTTAAGTAATATTCCCTAGGGATGTTACAATTAGTAGCCGACGGGAACCAACTAATTCCATGCCTATCATGCGTCCCAACACCAAGCACATCCCAGACCCCTATCGAACTTAGTCCATTAAGCCCAAGCACAAAGGTAAGTGAACTTAGTCCTTCAAGTCCACTAATCAAAGCAATAACCAATTACACAACCACCAAAACCGCCTGGCACCGCCTAGACACCGCTAGGCGGATACTGGCAGAAAACTGGCCGGTGGTCACACCCCCACCGCTAGGCGCCGCTGACAAAACAGAACCCACTCATATCTATTACCGCCTGGCGGACACAATCCTACCGCCAGGCGCCTCCTGCAGGCAGTGGCCATTGCCACTGATTTAGGGCACTACCGCATGACGGTCTGCCCAACACGGTCAGGCACCATACCAGTAGCGCAATGCTACTGGATTTTGGCAGTTTTGCAGGTGTGAGGACCTCAACTTGCGTTGTTACTTTCACACATCAAACATAGTATTTAAGACATCTTGCCAAAACTAAAACACATCGAGTACAATCAATTCATGCACCACTCAAATATTAACATGTCCTAACAAGTTTTACTTTATTCATTAACGAAACAATTCCAAAAGGTGGTCCATATAGTACCCTCCCCTTGCTACAACACAATTAAACAGTGTACAATACTCTATCAAACTCCAGTTACACACCGAAATCCCACCAAATCAATTTAAGCATACACACACACACACTCTTCATCCATACTTGCATTAACTTGCCCCATATTCACTATATACCCCGAATCTAATACACATACAGTTTAATCTTCATATATTTAGATCACTAAGTTTAATACCATGTTTGTACCAATACTGAAGTAATGAGACCATCACTGCAGTAACCATTAGTTATGAATTATCTAATCTATCCAATTCACACACATAATTTCCATAATTATCACTAAATGACATGCACCCTAAAATGCAAGTTATTGCTCTCTACCACTCATTCTACAGGTATCCCAACCAATCACTCTCATATCGCGAGTTCACCCCATATTTCTGTTCTGTTGCTGATGAGCCGCCCGGCGGTAGCCTCAGTGCCGTCAGGCGGTGCGCGAAAAGTTGGGTTCTGCCCAGATTCCTCTCACACCCAGCAGAACTCTCCAACCACCCCAACATCAATCTTTACCTTAGAACAAACACAATTTTGCATACACACCACATAAAGGGTTCACAAGCTAATCATTTTACCATCAATCACACATAACCAATACAGTGCTCATATCCATAATTATGTCATTCATCCCCAATCGACACATGAACCCTAAAATTCCAAATTCATACAATCTTGTTCCACTTTGTCAATTACAAATAACAAGTCACAGTACCAAAGAATTTCATATTAAAATAATCATTTCCCAGTATCCCCACATCACGAAAACATCAACATTCGCGAGAGCTGTGCAAGCCAGTCTTTGTCGCCTGTGTTGACATAAGAAGCCAAGGTGGTTTGCTTCTTGAAGATTTGATGAAGATTAAATGAAGCTCTTTTGAACTATCTTGAAGCCATAAACATTGGAATGAAGTCTACATTGATGAAGGAAAGGAGAATTAATGATATTCATGGTGATCAAGGTTGGAATGTGTGCTCTCCATGTAGTTACATCATTTAGAAAGTGTACTTTAAGTTTGTAATTCATGTTGTAGACCTTAAAGCATTAATTAGATGTAGTTTGGTCTTTATTGTGTTTTTAATCTGTTGAATGGTTTTTCAACAGGTTAAAATGTCTCTTTTAATCTGTTGAATGGCTTTTTAACAGGTTAAAAGGTTGGCTGCAGTAGTCTTAAACTGCAACAAATTCAATCAGTTGATTTAGTTTTTAATCGACTGATTTCACTTAAGTCAAGTGAAATCAACCGATTGATTTGAAAATCAACCTATTGAATTTCGTAACAGTTTGACTATAAAAGCTGTGATTTTCGAAAGAGAGATCAATTGATCATTTTAGAGCACGATTTGGTTCTAGAAACTTGTGGAAACTCTCTCCTTCGTGATCATAGGTGTTGCAGCTATTGAAGATTGATCTTGGATCAATTCTTGAAGCTTTTAGCTTGGTTTGAAGCTTGGAGAAAGTGGTTTGTGGTAGGCAAGGTTGTGCTACCAATAAGGTTTTATCTTTCTCAAGCTTTGAGTGTGTGCCTGGTGGTTTTCCAGGTCTGCAAGAGGGTTCTTGTTGTGCTGGTGTGATTCTTGTGTGATTCAAGAGTCTTTTGTGGTGTTTTTGCATATTTTGGAAGTGTAAGGGTGGATACTTTGTAAAACTTTTGAAATAGTGCAAAGTCAAGCTAAGGTTGCCTTGACAAACTAGATGTAGCTCAAGTTTGAGTGAACCAGTATAAAAATTCGTGGTGTCCTCTCTTCTCTAACCTTTCTCTCTTGCATTTTTATTTTAAAGTTTCAAGAACTTGTGCTTTAATCATCTTTTTCATGTTCTTGCATGTTTTCATAGCATCTAAAGCATTGAGCATGTTTGTATAATCATTTGGAACTGATCTTGATCATTCTTGAGCATTGTTTCTGGTTTAAAATTCAAATTCGCATTTCTGCATTTTTCCCAGTATTTCAGTCGACTGTTTTTCAGTTTCAATCGATCGATTATACTAGAACAGAACCTGTTTAGTAAAATCAATCTGTTAACTCTGTTTTTGATCGATTGAAAGTGTATAGTTCAGTATTGTTTGCATCCTAACTTGGTGATCTATTTAATTCAATTAAAGGTGCTTTTTGGCTTGCAAAGATAGCCTAAAGTTTTAACTAGCCAATTCAACCCCCCCCCCCGTCTTGGCTTTTCAACCATTTCAAAACTAACAGCCTGGCGGGCAACACTTAGTCGCCAGGCGGTGCATAGCAGGAAACCCAGAAATGGTTCTGGAAGCATGAGCCGCCTGGCGGGCCTTCAACGCCGTTATGCGGTTTCTGGAAATTTCCAGAAATACGACAGAATCCAACACAAACTCAGAATGCACATTGTAATCATCCAATAAAGCACAAAAACATATAATTATCATCAAGACACAAGAGCTCCCCTAACCTGGATTAAAGCTTTCCTTGCTTAAAATTTGACTTCTTGAAAGCTCCAATGTTCACCAATGGCTTCCTCCCAAATTACCCTCCTAACTGAACTCGCCTATCACTCTAGAAACACGTTCCTCTCTTAATTCTTGCTTCTCACAGTACCTCCTCCAATTCTAGCTAACTAAACCGTCCTTTTTACCACTAATAAGCCTTATAATGGTGGTTTAATAATGCTTAATTGTCAAAAACGAAATTAAGGTTTAATGGCAGTGTTCATTACCCTTCAATTGCATGATATCTTCTACCTTTTCAGCCATCCTTGGCTGCTAAGTTTACTAGGGTTTCCTTTAACCTTTCAAATTCAAGACAAACCTAAAAATAGCAAAAATAAAGTTTCATTTGAGTCCCTCTAAGGTTTGAACCCACACCCATGCAATTGCCACTCAATGTCAAACCATTCAACCAATTCATATTTCATACTAATCAATATAATTCAATTATTATAAAACTCCACAACATGTTTAATATACATAAAAATAACACTAATTTAATAACACACAAAAATAGCATACATAGGACTTGAACCCAAGTCCTCTCACACAATCAAAGTACTCTCAACCACTTGAGCTAGTACTTTTTCACATCATAACATTTTGCATTTATTATCTTAAAGGTTCTCTTTACCCACATTTATTAAATAATTATTTAATTAACTATTTAATTTTTCCCAGGTCATACACTCTTCTAAACAATTACTTAATTCAAAATGAAAAAAAAAATCAACTCAAACAAGAAAGGCATAAATAACACCTTTTTTTCTTATTACAGGCTATTCATGCTCCCACGGTTAGTCAGCTCAACCTGTTCCTTTTTTAAGAGAGAGCACAATATCAAGACAATTTAGCCTATTATTAGTAGCCTTATCTATATCATGCATGAGAGAGAGAGTATTTCCATCTCTAGTTTTAGGACTGATAGGTTGATCTGATCAAATGAAATTAGTTTATAAATGATTTCTATTTTCATTTTGGCAACTACCTCATCAACTAGATCAATAACTGCAATTTAGCCAAACCCTTCAGGAACCAAAACTATGGTCTATGTATGTCACTAACAACAACCTAGTGCTAAAGATTTGAGGATTTTACAAATGGTTTAAACATTAATATTATCATTCCCTTCATAGCAGCAAAATATTCTCTACGCATTGTCATTTCAAGGGTATCAAGAAAATTAGTAATCTAACAATCATATGTAAATTAATTATTTTCCATCAACCTCAACTAAATTAATAAATTCTCAAAGTTGACTTAGTTGAATCAACTTTAGTTGACTTGTTGACCTTTGACTAGGTTTGACTTGTTGACTATAGTTGACTTGACTTAAGCAAACATGCTAATCTATGTTTATTTGCTTTGTAGGTTAATTAGGAGTAAGAAAGCAATGCTAGGTGGTGCATGGTGATTGGGGAGCATAAATGATGTGGAGGAGAGAGTAAAGCTAAGGCATAAAGCATAAAGTAAAAGGCATGAAGCAAGTGTACCTATGTACCTTTGGTCTCCTTTGTTTTTAGCACACTTTGGCCACTTTTTGTAGATATATGAGACATATTATTTGTCTCCTTTTGTGCTAGAACGAAATTAGCCTTGCACACACCATAGTTAGGTCTTTTGTCTCTCATTTTGTAACCTTATTTGACCTAGTTTCTAGAAGCTAGGGTTAGAATTTTGTAGAGACATCCTTAGGTATCTTTTATTTGCTTAGAGGCCCCTAAACTCTTCTATATAAGGGGTGCTCCTAGACATGTAAAAGGGTTGAACATTTTGAAGTAAAAACACCTTTTGTGTCTCAACCATTTGTGAGAGTTTCCTCCCTTGGGAGTGAATACTTTTAAGCCTTATCTTGCATAGCAAGTGACGGCACACATCCACTCATCTTCAAGGTTGCCATGGCTTATAGCCAAGCCTTGTAGTGGCGTGCTTCTCACATTTTTACCATTTCTTTCCTTTCCATTTTATGTTTTCTTCTTCCTTTAATTGTTATTGGTTTTCTATGGTTTATGTGCTTTCCATTTCCTTTTTGTTTGAATCAATCCATCATCTTCTTCTCTTGAGCTTTGCGAAAGGAACCTTCACATCTAGATAGCTTGCTATCTTAATGTTCAGTGGGGATTTCACTTAGCTTTCTTAATCAACTCACACCATATTCAATAACTCTAAAAGGAAACAAGTTAATCCTTCATCATATTATTATGGACAAATACTAAATCTTCCATCCTTTTAGGTGTCATCTTATTTCTTTTCAAAGAATGTATAAAAGAGTAGGTACTCCAATTCCTTTCACAACAATAAGAAGAACAAGGTTATCCAAGTAGCTTAAGAGCTATCTTTTGAAGTGTTGGTGCCTGAGATCGATGAACAATCCACCATGAATTTGCTTCCATTTTACTTCTATCCCTTACAGATTGGGCATCTACAAAATCTTCTCTTTCATCTAAAAAGTTTGCTTGTCTCCTTACATGCACATCACAAAAGTATCTTATAAAACATTTTTTCCTTTCATGAGTAAGTTCCACATCTTCATGTGGGGGCACGTTTCTATAAATCTTCACTTAACTATTCATTTATATAATATCTACTATTAAAAAAACATAATCATAAATTAACATAAGAATATATATTATAGATAAGACGTATAAAAAAATATAATAATAAAATAATTTAATAGTATAATTACCTTGGATTTAAAGAATGAGCAAGACAGTGAAAAGATATGTTACTCTTAACTCAACAATCAATTAATATTGAGTTTATTGCCTCAGAAAAAGATGAATGTTTAACTTGTGCCTTTCTTTCATGTTGGTATATGATCTTTCTCACATCTTCAATCATTAAATCCTACATTTCATACACTAAATGAGAAGTAGCCATATTCGTAAATGTTTTATTAGGACATCATAAATAGGGCCAGTAAAAGCAAGTATATAGTTAACATTCATCCACCAATTATCATTCAATAAAGTTTCTTTCACTGTTCATGCTTTATCCACATTATCCTCTTTGTAATCAGACCATTCATTACTAATTACGATCTCTTGGAGTCCTCTTTTCAAACTTCTAAACCTTTTGAGCATGATAATGGTTGAAGCAAATTCGGTTGGAGCAACAGAAAGCAACTTGAATGAATTGAATTTATTAAACATTGATAATCTCATAGAATACTCCATAATGAAGTTTATAATAAATGTAACATTATCAACAATTTTTTAGATCCAAGAAAATTCTTGACAAAGATCACTATTTCTTTCTGTATTTTTTGCTGCACAAATATTTTTCAATGGAAGATTCAAGGTGTGCCTACACAAGGAGTCCAATAGATTGAAGAAAATTATAATTCTATGATCATACCTGTTGCCTTACATACTATTGCATTGTCAATTATAATTTATACCACATTTTTTTGTCCAACTTCCATAATTACATCTCTCATGTGTTTGGCAATTAAATACTTGTCCTTTATATCACCAGATCCATCTATTGATTTCAAAAATATTGGTCCATTCTCATTGATAGCCATAAAATTTGTAAGAGGTCTTCTTTTGGGGTCACTCCACCAATCGCTAACAATTGTCACACCTTTCTACTTCCATGAATTTCTTATAAGTTGCAGAAGATGATCGAATTTTTAAAATTAACGGCCCATATGTCCTCGAGTCAAACCAAAATCGAGGCCAAAAGATGATCAAATTTTTTAAATTAAAAATTAATGGCACATATGGCTTCGGGTAGACTTGAACCGAAGTAGAAAGGTGGAGAAATATGGCTTCAGGTAGACTTGAACCGAGAAAGAAGGGTGTTCTATGGCTTCAGGTCATAACCAAGGCCAAAAGTGTTCCCATTTTGGCCTCGTCCCAATATGCTTCGGTCTTGAAACCGGTCCAGAATATTGAAAACAACCGTTGCCAAAGCCCTTTCCTACACTAGGGACATGACTTCTTTCTTTCTCAAGTAGAGGACCTCTCAATTTATTATATGATGGTGTTACATATCCACTAAGGTTGGAATTTTGGCATCATAAGAAAATGCATTTCTACAATAAGGACTTCTTGCGAGATGAAATGTTAATCTTAAAGAATAAATCATCTTTGCAATTTCACAATCAAGAGAATCTCTAGCTTGAATGCTAAAAGAAGCATTTAAAGGACTTTTGAGTTTTTCGTGAATACCAATGCTTTTTGTCTACTTTCTTTCCTCATATACAGGTGATAGAGAAACTTTTTCTTCGTTGAATTTTCTATTTTCAAAGTTGCTTCTTTGTCTAATCTTTTAAACTTAGCAAGTTTTAACGGATTCACCTTTGGACAAATTATAATCCCTTATCCCTTAGCTTTTAAGAGATTAGCTCTCACTCGAGTGTAAGATCCATTAAATTCAAAATCACAAAAGTTACACTTGATCATATAGTTTCCACCACCGAGAGTTTTTCTTGTCTTTGAAACATGTATCCAAAGAGATTTTGTTTCATCTTCTTTTCAATAGCTTGATTAGGTTGGTATACTCATCCTAATTTCCTATAATAAAACAAATTGAAAATACAAAATTTACTTAATATATATAATTTAAAAATAAAATAAAAGTATATGATTTAAATGATTTTTATACTTAATATATTTATTAAATGAAGCTCAAAATATAAAACTTATATTTTTGTGTTTATAATTTAAAAAAATAAATTAAAATTATGTAACGCATATATATGTATCAAATGTATTGAACTTTGAAATTAAAAACAAATAAAATATTATGTATAATCTAGTAATGAATATAAAATATATGTCATAAATCTAATTATTTATAATAGAATATATTTTTAAAATAATATTAAATTATTATAATATTATATTATTTTATATTGGTGATATTTATTACACATAGGATACCTATATAACCTATAAAGTAGTGTAAATATGAGAAACATGTAACCTATAATCTATTACATGAGGAAATACGTTGATGGATACTTAGCTTGTATTATGGTAGAACGAAAATTGAAGGATGCATTTAAAATATTAAATATTAAAAAATTAAATTATTAGCATTTAATAGGGTAGAAGGAAAAGAGGCGTAAAGAGTACTTACCTTTTTCTACACACTTTTTTCCCTCAGTATCTACTTATCTCTTATTCTCAAAATATCTTTGTTTTCCCATTCTTCTGTCCAATCTTCTCCCTTCTTCCTCCAAGAGGCTTCTTTGCAATGGCTATGCGTTGTTAACCAAACTCAATGCTTCTTTCTTCTTTCTCCAACTGACTTCTTTGCAATGGCCTCTGATGCGTCGCTCACCAAACTCAACCAACAAAGTATTTTTCTTCTTTGTATCTTTTGTAAGTCTCTTTATATATTAAATTGTTCTTTTATATATATATATATATATATATATATATAAAATAGACAAGAATACTTTTTTTTATTATTGTTATATTATATATTTGAACATTTATATCTATTGTTTTTTTTTCTTTTTGGATTAATATTAAAAAAAATTCCTAAAGTTGGATATGTAGGGACAATACAACTCCAAATAATATATATAAAGCATCGATATATTGATATAATATTATTTTAACTTACTTAAAATTTTAAACTTTAAATTAGAGAGAAAAAGAAATCAGACTATTTAACTTAATCTAACATGGTTATACAAAACAAAACAAAAATAGAGAAAAAAAAACGATTTACTGTATAAAATCAATTTTGTCAGACTCTCAACACAATTTCAATTCATAGGAAACAATAATTTTAGTTATGCATGGTGTTAAGTTTTTAATTAAAATTTAGATTCCGCAAATTGGTGTAAATTAAGTTAATAATAAAGATTGACATCGAAATTTCAATTTTAATATATAAAAACATCAAAATATTTAAAATGTTTTACCTCCCATGTTTCTTCTTTCTTTCATCTATTTTATTATACCATTTATTATATTCTTTTTTTAACTTAGCACTTGACATCTATGATGTACTGATATTTCAATTTGGGTCACGTATCCATATCCGACACGTATCGTATCCGATATTTTAGGATACTTTAACGATACTTATCAACGAAGTATCTATTTTATAAAGTAGTAGTACACTACAATAAAATTTTTTAATAGTGACCAATTTTAGTGACAAAAAATAATTAGTTATTATATAGTGACCAAATTGACAAGTAAAATCGTTCCAAAAAATTATAATATGTCTCTAAATTGATAATTAAAATAGTTTCAATGATGAATTGATTTTTAAATTGGTCACTAACATTAACTACAAGGTTCTGACTACTAAAATAATTTGTCTCTAATTAGAAAAATTGGATTCACATAGTAACAATCATATATTTATTATGTTTGTAAGAATTATTGTACATTTTTCATTATTCATATATCACGTATTATATCCTATTATTTTAAAAATAAACGTATCGGATACGTGTCGTATCCGATACACGTATCGTACTGTGTATCATAGCTTGACATCTCACATTTCATAAAAATGTAATAGTTGGAATGAAATTTGATAGCCACGGATTATATATATCTTATGAGCTTACTATGGGTGGTAACCTACTTGTTCAGGCCATTTCTTCCTGCACACCTATTTTTCTTCGTACACCTCCTTTCCTTTTAAAATTTCCCTTTCACCCTTTTGAAATGTTATTTAAAAAAATAATTAAAAAACAAAATCAACATTTTTATTGTTCTCCTTCCTTCCTGCATAGTCGTCATCCCTCAACTCATAGATGTATAGGTTTTTAATTGAATTTTGAAATTGATAGTCTAGAATGCAATACCAAATTTAGGAATATATATCAAAATGATCAATCCAAAATATGTAAGTTGGAAACATTCCATATTGACAAATTTAGAATGTAGTACTAGATTCCGGAATGCATTCCAAATTAATCCAGAATGTAGTATCGAATTTGAGAATGCATTTCAGATTGTCTAATCCGAAAATCATAATTGAGTACGAGATTAGGCAACCCGAAATGCACTCCCAAATCCGATATTGCATTCCATATTGGCCAATTCGAAAACCACATGTGTATACCGTACTCAGCAATCTAGAATGCACCCCCAGGTTCGGTATTGCATTTCAGATTAGCCATTCCAGGAGTTCATACGTTTTTTTTTCACATTTGGTTTGTTTGTAACATAAGCTTTTGGGCATGACATGAACGGCGTCAAGCCCACCTTCGTGTGAGGCACTAACATAAGTGTCTAACATACAATCCCTACCATCCAACATCACTTTTAAACATCCACCATCATTTTACATTTGTTCTATCATACAAATTCCATCTTTATCCATTTATCACCCAAAATTTTCCTCCACAAACTTTTCCTAATTCCGAAACACACAATACCATTATCCTCATTCACCATCACCTTGGTCATTTCCATCCTCCACCTTAATGATGCACAAAACGCACATAGAGACACCGCTACTGCCATCATCAACTTCTTCCTCCATTTGTGTTCAAGTTACAACAAAAAATAAAAATCAATCGAATGAGGATGGATCATGAATTGGAACGAAAATTAAGGATAAGTGTTAAAATCTTTTTAGCCGCCCTTAGAATTTAGCAAACAAAATGCAAAATCTGCCTAATGAACTATAGGAAAACCCTAGGTATCGAATACAAGGAAATGGCTCTTGTTAAGTTAACTTGCATAATTTAATCCATTTAAAAATAAAATAAAAGAAAAAATAGGGGAAATTAAATAAATTAAGAAAAGAACATAATTAATTCACTTAAACTAAACTAAATTCATGAATGAAATTATGCCATGAGATGCAAGAGTGATGTTGAATGTTTGATGCATGGAACCTAATGGGAAGAGTACGTCGAATGGAATGAAGAACAATCTAAGTGAATGATATGATGCAGTGAAGATTTTTTCAAAAGAAATTTGTTGTTGTATTAGACTATAAATCAACCCCAATCTGACTTGAAACCAATTTCAATTGGAGAAAATTTAGAGACCCAATTCATGGCAACAACACACTTAATTAAGATAAATTTCATCCGCAATGCAATGCTAGGAATATCACGTCTTATCAAACTTGATATGCACTTAGCATTCTAAAACATGATAAATGATTATGTTTATATGTATGAGGCCCTAAATTACATAAATTGGGATTGAATATGTACGAATCTGGATGCAAACATGCACGAAAATCTCATGACAGTGAAGTTATAATTCCCATCAAAAGACACAAAAAAACGTAAAATAGAAGACAAAGGTTAAATGCTATACTAGTATGCTTTACTCATGCAACAAAATGGCAAAACCAAAGTGTCACATTTGCACCTAATTATTGCAATCATGAAATAATGACCACTTTACAAGTGCGGACGTAGAATGTAAACAACTATGATGAGCTAAAGTAATCTAAAGTGAAGATGTCTGCATGTGCACAATGAATGTTGCATGATGTTAGATGACAGTGTACATGACACACTATGGCAACATAACTTAATTGTGATGACAACAAAATTGATTAATAAAACCATATTGTGATGAAAGCTATAAGTGCTCATGTAATTCAAATTTGAAAAGTGATGGGCAAGATGAAAATTATGCGATATCCAAATGAAATGCACAAAATTGTATGGTAGCCCAATCTACCATGCAAAACAACTTAGAGAATGTATTAATGCCTAGTTGTAGTGAATTAGCATGAAAATCTCAATGTGGCAGATAATAGGACATGGTTGTAGTAATTTGACAACATAACCAAATTTACATGATGCAAAATTATGAAGTTTAATTGACAATATTCAATGGATGTATTGATAACAAACAACTTCAACTAAGTTTATAATGCTAGACTAAATTATGAATGTTATTCATGGGCGGGGACAAGGCTAAAGTCTTAGAATGATTAGTTGAACCAAAAATTTCCAACCTTTAAAACTCACGTAATAGTATAAGCATTAATGAGTAGGTTTTTCATTACCACACCAGAAGGTTGAAATAATATGCACTCCTACTATTACAAGGAAACTAACATAGTAAAATCATATAAAATATATGGAAACAAAATTTGTTACCACAATCACTAACAAAAAAACATGCTATAAAGTAATTGTTGCAGAAAATTCAAATCTAAGATATGAAAAGTAAACTGGTGCAAGATGTTAAAATAGTGAGATATCATGGTCAACAAAAAATTTGCCTAAACAGAAACGCACATTGTAGGACAAAAATAAATCTGAAAATTGAGTTAGTGATAAAGTTTGGATTCTTTTGCCCTCAAGAAGACATCTCATAACTTTGTGCCCACTTTGGGATCACTTGGTTCCCAAGAGGAAACATTGAACTGTGCAAATCCTATAAGATTCGTTAAATTTAATTAATTAAATAAATAAATAAATAATAAATACGGGTGGTGGGAGTCTTTATGGCATTTGCTTTTTACTCTTATAATGTAGAAAAGTACAAGCTTAAATGGTTGAGAGTATTTGGTTGTTTGAGAGGACTTAGGTTCGAGTCCTATGTATGTCATTTATGTGCTATTTAATTTATAATTATTTTAATAATGTGTTGGATCATGATGAGTGACAACATAATTATACAATTATGTGAATTATCACGAAATATGAATTGGTTAAATGGTTGTGCATTAAATTAACATTGGCATGGGTATGGGTTCAAATTGGCATTGGTTAACCTAAACTAAACTTTCTTAATTTTTGCTAAAATTAGTTTTGGCATGAATGTCAAAGGGTAGAGGAAACCCTAGCTGAATGAGCAGCCAAGAAAGGGCTGGAAAATCCCCATTGAATGACAATTAAACTAAAATTTAATGGCATTTTCGTTTTGTACCATTTACCTCTCATTAAGAGAACCACTAATGACCAATGAAGGGAAAGAGAGAGTTGTTTAGTGGCTATCATTGTTGCATAGTCGGAGGAATACGAAATTGGAGAGTGTGTTGTGAGGATTGAGAGCAATTGAGAGCTGAATTGAGGGGAAGTGCTAGGCGGCCTAGTGATCAAAGAGGAACTCTCAAGAATCTATATTTTTTTAGCTTAGCAAAGGAATCCAGGTTAGGGGAGTTTTACTCGTTAATTTGTTTGTTAATAATGAATTGCATGATAAATGTAGTATGATTATGCATGAACCCCTTCTTTTTTGTGTTTATGGAAATTTCTAGAAACTGCCTTGCGAGCGATGACATGTCGCTAGGCAACTCATCCCTATTCTAGGCCATTCTGGGTTCCTACAGAGGAACCGCCTGGTAGCATCAACCTGGCCAACAGGCAACACGTGCTTGAAAACACAATTTCTAGGTTCTATTTGAATTGTCTGGCGGTGATGAACACCCGCTAGGCGACATGAGTCAATTTGACTCGATTTTTGGTATTTTGGGTTTCTAGAGTGATTTTAATCGGGAAAAAGGAAAGTCTTGATTATTTGTGAATGATTAGGCGTCACACATCATTGAATTTCATGAGATTAGGGGTTAATTGGGATGAAAATCACATGAAAATCATTTTAGGGTTGATGATTTGGGATTGTTATAGACTATATAGCTAAATCATGGTAATGGACCGGTGGAATGAATGGTAATAGTTAATATATATATATATATATATATATATA
>Ga0214542_1005026_pt1 | contig 25618 bp, 9 predicted proteins | sample CNSS1metaG_FD_160096 | JGI IMG/M metagenome (GOLD analysis project Ga0214542, IMG submission 160096) | Root nodule microbial communities from cowpea collected in UCLA plant growth center, Los Angeles, California, USA - CNSS1 | ecosystem: Host-associated > Plants > Roots > Nodule | place: USA...
TTTCTGCAATGCAGATAACAAAGGAGTTTTGTTAACTTCACCAGCCTCTCCGTCTGGGAAAGGATTTACACATTATGCCCTAATTACAGGGCCAAACAAAGGACTTTAATTTCAAGTGGAAATTCTTGGGATATAGTTTGATTTTAAGTGAAAATTTTTGGGATAGTTTGATTCTAAGTAAAATTTCTCGGGACGATTTGATTCCAAGTGATACTCCTTATGATTATGGTGAATATGATTATTAGTATAAGAAATGAAGTGTTTATTTTAATGAGGGTGAAGAATGTTGGACGGATAAAAATAACATATCTTGAAAAGTCTCATATTGTCTGCGCTAACCAAGGGGGTGAGTATTAGTGACTATATAATGGACTCTAAGTCCATGATGTTCTTTGCTCCGGATTAAAGACACTTCAAATCTATATTTGACTCTTCTTATTTTTGATACTCTTGTAATAAGAGCATTGTAAGAGTTGAGTTAAAGTATTGTTTTGGAAAGTATGAGTGTACTTGGAAGAGTGTGACTGTACTCGGGACCAAAGAACTTATATATATATATATATATATATATATATATATATATATATATATAAAACTTCAAGTAATAAAAGAATAGTAAACACTTACTCAAAAATGAATAATCAATCATATTTAACATTAAGAGTTTCAATGAAAGTAGTTTATTAAATATTATGCTTAATATATTAGAGTAATTCTTAAAAATATTTACAATTAAGAGCTACGGAAAATATGTTTAATGCATTTTTCAACTAGCCATAATAATATATAACATCTAAAGAAAACGCATATTATATATATATATATATATATATATATATATATATGTATATATATATATATATATATATGTATATATATATATATATATATATATATATATATATATATATATATATATATATATATATATATATATATATATATATATATATATATAGTATAAACTATTATATCTTTTTAAGAATCTCATGCCAAACTATAAACTATTATAAATGTAACATAACTTATCAAGTTGTGCATATTGAAATAACAAACAAAGAAAATCACCCTCATGGCACCATTTCTTGCTCAAGGTAGAGTGAGATAAGAATCCCTAAAATAATTCACGAGTGGACAAATCATACACGTCAATTTTCTATAATTAGATATACCAAATCACAATTGAAGATCTATAAAAATAAGTTTTATTTAAAAAACATTGCATAAAATTTCAATAATCTTGAGAATATAGTAATAGGTAAATTTTACAAAAGTGTATTTATTCAAGCACTTCTAAGGCTTGTGGTTTCTTAAATTAAAAATAAAAGACAAACGTTATTATTTTTCCTAGAACTCATTAACTAAATGTCGAAATGAATAAAGAAATTTGTTTGTTATAATGTTTATCGGTTTTAATTTTTTTGGCTTTCAGGATTTCTTCATTCTTAAAATATTTATTAGTCAATTAATTTTGTATGATCCACAACTAGTTAATATGGATAGACTTCTCCAATGATCAAAATTAGGAATTTTGCATAATTAATTTTAGTTCTTCTCTTATCTACTTTTAAAGTTTTTCAATATTATATTCAGGATAATACATTCATACATAGTTTTGTCTTTCTATAATTCATGAAAAATTTATCTGAGATAAACATTATATTTTAAACACAGCTTGCAATATAAATTACTTTAATTCAAAAGTATACTGGTTGAGAGTTTTCATAAAGTTTTTTTTTTCAGTTTGCTGAGGTATATTTCTGAATTTTTTAAAAATGATTTACTTTTTTTGGTTAAACTATATCTATTTATTATTTTCAAATTGTCTACCACAGCACTTTTAATGGATGCAAACACTTGAACGTTTATTAAATATTGTTGAAGCATCAAGAGACCATACTGTACTAATGCAACAATTTCAGAGATTTAAAAGAAAGTTTCAATACATTTTTTATATCTAACATGTTTTTTTTTTTTGAATAAATATCGAGGCTTTTTCTATGTTAAATCCATTTCCCAGCCTTTGTATATATAAAAAAAGAAAGCATGATATAAATCCATTTTTTACTTGAATATGATTTTTGCACTTATAAACATATTTTACTTTGGTCTATAATTTATTTTTTAAAATTTTTATTTCTAAATTTTTTTAATTTTCGTCCTTGTTATTGTAAAATAAATACTTAGTTGTACGTACCCATTTGTGGACATTTACCAGAACTCATAATGAATTAGACGATTAGAAATAATTATGAAGGTACTGAACAATAATAATACAATTTGGAATTGTTTTGCGTATTCGTCAAAATACTTGGTTTTCACGTAATTGTATAAAAGATTAGTGAATAAGCTTAATAGCAATCATCCATGTCTCATACTCCTTTCAATATTACACTCTCTGTTTTACAATATGCCATAACTTTCATTATTGACAAAAAAAACGTGAAGTGTTCAACCTCCTATGTATTGGGTGTTTCAATGTCTATTATTTGTTTAAAGCAATAAAAGCTCATGTTATGGTAATACTTTTGTGAGTTTAACTTGACTTATAAGCTTGTCAATAACTTGGAATGAAAGAAATAATACTAAAAAACTAACATATATTTCCCACCCAAATTTCTTTCAAAAATATTTTTTCAAGAAATACTTATAATTTTTTTCATAAATAATAATTTACAAGAAATTATTATTAATCTTTTTGCAAAATATTTTGAACATAATATTTTTATAAAAAATTTATAAGAAATCCTTGCAAATTTTATAATTTTGTAAGAAATAATTATTTAGAAAAGAATTATATGTTAATTGAAAAACTCTTAGAGAAAATATTTTAAAAAATTTATCATACAAATTTTTATAATAAATTTGCAAGAAAAGTCTCATTAAAAAAAATCTAAAAATAAAGATTGTACATTGAAATAAAATTGAATTTTCCTATTCAATTTTCTCTCTTAAATACAATTTCATTTATTATCAGTTTAGTGGCATGTATCTGATTAATTTTTTTTATATGATCAAAATAAATATGTATTAATATAAATATATACAAGGATATAACAAGATTAGTTTACAATTATAAACATATCCTTTTAGTGTTCATACCATTCCTCTTATCCCTACTTTAATTCAGATACAATTAAAATAACTTTAGAACAATTATTACTTTTCTCTTACAATTTCACACTTTTAAAAAAGCTCTAAACGTATATTTCTTTTAGCCCAAACTCATTTTTCAAAATGGTTATAGTAGCTTTTTTATGGGTGATAAGTGTTTAATTTACTTATGATGGTACATAATTTAAATACTTAACGTGTATGAATTTGATGTAAATTTTAGTAAAACAACTTCTTTTTCCTTTAATTATAGAATTAGGATGAGAGAAGTTATAAAACATAGAAATTGATATGTTTGTGATTTTTTTTTTGGTAAAATGAAGAAAATTAAGATGATATTGAGCTCCAAAGTTGACGTTGAACCCCTGAGATAGTTTATAAAGATTCAAATATGAGCCTTGTGCCTAAGTAGCAATTTTGACGCTATGTCATACATGAAGAAACATGCAAGAAAACTTCGAACTCTAAAATGTCAACTGAACCTTATAAGAAAACTCATTTGGGAAGGAAATCGTCATTATTGTAACACCAAGTTGGAAGCCTAAACATGGAGGAAACCCATCTAGGGAGGAAACCTAATAGCTGACCAATACTTTGGAAGCTGAAGTAGCATACTATTTTTCTATAGAATCAGATCATGTACATGTTTCTGTTATTTGTATGCTAATTTTATTACAAACCTGAATTGATTGTAGATCACTATTTTATCAAATCAAATTCCCGTGGATACGACTTTGTTGTGCTATAATCGAACAATGTACTTGTTGGATAACTTACACCCTCAATAAGAACATCAACGATTGACACTAAGAGAGTTGAATTAAGATTCTTATATTGTTTTAAATCAATTCTTGTGATTTTTAAGTATTGTTGTCACTAATGAACGAGTTCTAATCAATGACAGAATTTTGTTGGAACATAGAAGAGCCACGACATGGTTCCTCCAAAAAATTTTAATTATTTTTTATACATATTTATATATATTTTTAATTATATTTATATATTATTATATTATTTATATTAAGTTTAGAAAAGTTTCTTCCAATCTCATCATTTTATTTATATATTTTTATTGTTTAAAAAAATATATCTTAATAAATGTTGGTAAATAGAAGGGATTCCTTGATTATAAAATTATTTGAGAGTAAATCAGTAAAAAAGTCTAAGATTAGAAGGAAAAGGTTAACAATGGTATAACATTTGAATAAGGGGTTATTGCTGATTTTTTTCATTAAAAGCTCATATACTAAGACATTCATTGATTATTTAAGAAATAAAGAAGTCAAGTAAATTCTCTATTTTATATATATTTAAAATATATAAGAGAAGATTATATATTATTAAATGTGCTAGTTTCTATCTTAAAATTTAATTTTCTAAAAACAATAACTTATTATACATATATTGATATTAATTATTCCATGTTTAATTAATAATTAGTTCTAATTATACTTTATTTTGTTTTGTAATTTTACTATACGATTTTAGTTCAATACAAAGATATAAAATTTTATTGAAAAGATAATATGTAGATTTGTATATTTTATTTCCATAAATTACATGGTTTTTAGTTTTATAATTTTGTTAGATATATGAAATATTTAGCAATAAACTTTTAACTTTTGAGTTGATTTAACTTACTTATAAATTTATTTATAAAAATAACGTATTTATCTCAATATTTTCTCCTTTACGTTTAGATGCTAGCTTTTAACTTAAAAATTATTATATTAAAAAAACTTATAAATTACTAATTTTTCATATTTATTTTCAAAAAAATTTTGAAATTCCATTTTATTATTTAAAATTTTCCTTTTACGAATTGCATCACTTTTATGTCATTATATGTGCATCAACTACCATATAAAATTTGTCAATTCAATAATCTAATACGTGTGTTTTCAAATTTTTAGCTTTCAACCTAAAAGGTCAACTGCCTTAAATTTTTCAATTACCTGACAAAAGAATTTTTGCCAAATACACCTAAAATTTAACAGTTATGTTTTTAAATCCTAAATTGAAGTTATATTTTAAAATCTTAATAAAGTGCAATTCAAATCTAAATTGAAGGGAAACAACATAACAAAAAATATCAAAGTATGCCCATAAAAAAATTATCCAAACTTACTTGAATGTATGAGAAACAACAATAAAAGATAATACCAATGTCTTTAACATTAGAAACTCTCTTAAGAGAAGTAAAAACATTAGTCAAGTTTCACTAAGATTAGAGCACGGATACAAGAAATTATACTCTTAAATATGAATAATAAAGAATGAAAAATCTAAAATAAAACAACAATATAAAATTATTTTTGAACTATATACATTCAATTGACGATCTCAACAATAAAATTAAGAATCATATGTCAACAAACTTTTTTATTTGCAAAAATCACTACTTTTACACAATCTCTTATGCGGAAGACTCCAATTTACTTAGATTAAGTGAGACAAAATAAATTTAACTAATTTAAACTTTTTAGACATACATGTAAAACCTAACGTAACATAAATACACAATCTTCTCACATGTCCAATAAAGACTAAATTAAACACCTCTAAATGAAATTAAACAAGATAAATATATTACCGTAAATTATTTTAATATTTTTCATCAAAAACAAAATAGGATTCATTCCTCGAATTTAATGGTGTCAAAATACGTTCTTCGTACTAGAATCAAAGAAATTTTTTTGACGTACACTTGAAAAATAGATTCCCATTCATTTGGGTCTAGTGTTTACTCTTTAAGGATCCCAGATGAAAAAAACTCTAATCTCATGTGACAGTTGATCCTTATGTACCTACAAAACAACCATGCAGTTCATTTTCTCATACTATATTTTACTCTGGTCTCTCATTGTTCTTCCAATACCTACCGCAAATCCCATTTTTTTTCTTGTGATAAAAGGAACTGAAGCAAAGTTTAGAAAGACAGTTCTGTCCATTAACATAATCAATCATCATACTACATCGGCATGAAGGGAGGGAGAAGCATCAGTTAACACTACTAATTTAGCTTTTACATTTTTTCATTTCTTCTCCTTGCCAAGTTCAAAATATAGTTTTTACACAACTTCAAGGGAATTCCATGCCTGATTCGTATTTACAGACATTGATAAATGATAAGTTTAGGACTGTGAATACAAATTCAAAATACCCCTTATATACCCCATAACTTTTCACACTCTAGGACTCAGTTAGCAAGCCCATGAATAATACTTCAATTCCATTTACAGAATGTAAGTGTGAGAGTCCCACCGAGACTGCACAATTCAGCAGCAAATAAACTAAATTGGTGCTCATTTGCCATTTCTTATTCACAATATTTACATTGATTTTATATTTCCTAGCTATGATTCCAGCCAGCAGAGATGAGGAGATGTCTTCATAGGTGCTGTGACTTATTCCTCGATTATTGTAATCAACCTAAAGCGTGAAACTAATGAATTAATTGGTAATAGACTAGCAGAAGATAATAGGACGATACCAGAAAAAAAAGGACAAAAACTTTAGGATAGATGCAGCTACAGCTGCAGCCTTTAATACCTTCTTCGGAAAAGGAAAATATACCACCAAACATTTCATCATTCTCCTCATCCTCCTCCAGTTGTTCTTTTCCATGGTGGCTACTGCTGCTGTCAACATCATCAGTTACAACTTCAGTTAACAGGTCACTTCCATCATGTTCCTGTGTTTTGCAGTGCCCATCTGTTAAAGATATCCCAACACCTTCATCTTGCTTTGATTCCACAAATTCTGTCTCGTGTGAAGAGTCTTCTAAGACCAATGCTGAGTTATCATCGATCCCCAAACCTATAGAATCTCTTCCATCAGAAGTTATATTTGTCATCTGGAATATAGGACTGCCAATAAAGTCAGCATTAAAATCGACATGTTTTGAAATTCCAAACACACGTGATGGACTTTCCATCACAATCTGGTTTTGTAGAGAAGGCTCAACATTGATTGTCCCCATTCTTTCCAGGCATATCTCACTGTGTACTTGATAACTGGAAGCAACTTGATCCAAGTCAAGCAGATTTTCGATTCTTCTTGATGAACCTAGAAAAAAATAGTAAACATATCAATGGGAGATTCAAAATAAAAAAAAAAAAGAACAGGCTTAGAAGAGGATGCCACCGATTTCAAAATATAAGAGAATATTACTTAAACGGTGTGGAATGTTTGGTACTCAGCTATGGATCAATCATTCCATCAAAGTAGGAAAAAATAGAAATATAATGAAAATGTGTATCATCCTTTGCAGAACCACAATGGGTTATTTTACGATATCATCCTTTTTTGCTTCACAAGAGTTACGAAACTAAATGGATGAAATATGGCTTCTTATTACCTCCATCAGAGCTTTCAGTAGAACTCAGCGATGCTGGGTTTGAATGGCAAATGACTGTCATATCAGCAGTATCCTTATAATCACCTTGATTCGGAACGGGAGACGAAGGGCTTAAATATCTTTCCCCAGCTAGGCCTCTAAATTAAAAGCCAATATTAAGTAATTAGAATGACCACACAGATGGATCATTGAAAAGCACATACAGGAAAAAAAACGGTCTTTTAGGATAACACACTAATGATAATGTATGCATTTTGCTAGACAATAATGAATCGGCCAAGGTAATAGATCCTAGTAAATGCCTCCAATTCATCAACTGAATGCAAGCATATGATAATACTGGCATTTATTTATTTATTTTTGTCCTTTTTCTTTTTGTGACAGGTGTGCATTAAAAGTGAAATTGTCTTTGACTTCGAAATCCAGACTCAACAAATATAATAATGAAAGAAGGGTACAGAGTGACATTCTCTTATTCAAAGCAGCAGCCAACAAGCAATGATTCAACAACTGTAAGAATAAACACATTAAAACCAGTTTACTTATAGACAGTGAGAGTATGTTAGGGTGAACTTGCACTATCAAGATTGTAGTTAGAATTTAGAAACTTATAAACTACTATCCTGTAAAATTTAGATTGCTGATGTTCAACATTAAGGAATATAATGTGCGCTGATGGGCAACCTGTTAAATGAAATAAGTATTCAAATAATAAACACCATCCTTCTCGTTCTCCACTGAAACAAGAAATCAGTGAAATCTAGAGCTGCGAAAAACCCATTATATTATTTCTTTCATGACTTTGGTAAAGCTCACTCATGTTGTTTTACTATATACCATTGTTTCAGTCCATTTTTGTCATTCAAAAGTAGTATTAATCAGATAAAATGACATCATTTGATAAAGCATTGGCACCACCAATAGATCGCAGACACTACTAGGAATGAAAAGAAAATAGTCACCACCTCTCATTCCAGCTTGATCTGATACTATGAAAATGGTCAAAAACAGGCAACAGCTCCTTCTGCCTTATTTCAATTTCATTAGCAGGGACCCTTTCAATCTCAAACTCCCCAGTAGCACTGAAACTAGCTCCCACAGAGCTCATTGAATAGAAACAAATCTGAAGAAACAAAACTTTTAACTACCAATTCATAGTACATGAAAATAAAAACTTGGAACAGCAAATACCTTAGACTTTTGCCATATGGGTAACCTTCCAAAATTGCCTTGCACCTCCGCATTTGACAGATACCGATGAAACCTCTCTTGCATATTTTCACTAGAAGATTTCATCACCTTTTCCCCTGCCCCATCACTTATACCCAAAAAATCCAATCCATGGATGTCACTATAACCTGTTTTCTCTTGATCTCTCTCAATACTTCCTTGTCTATCAAAGGTATTGATGCAAGTATCCCCTCTTTCAGGCCATTCTGACCTTCTACAGACATCCCACCATTGAATGGGTTCAACTTTGACTCTGAATTCATCCTCCTGCAGGACTGAAGTCGACTGGTTTCTTAAACTACTATCACTTGTTTCTGAACCAACAGATGGCAGCAGTTCATGTTGAACAACATGACCTGAAGGCGTATATACCAATATATGCTCTAAGGGGTTTGCCTTCGAGTTAAGCTGTGAGTGAGATAAGGAATTATGAAAGATGGCAGCGATAGCACCAGATGGAACAAAAACTTTTCCTGTATAATTTGCAGCAGAATTGTGAACAGTATTAAGCCATCCAAAACTACTATATTTTATCCGGCTAGCCACAGAAAGGACAACGGGTGCTGGGGGAGGCAAAGATTGCTGATAAGAAATGGAACCCGGTGTATACCACCAAGGTAGAGGAAAAACTGGAAGTAGGGACGGTTCTTCACCCTGAGAACTTATAATTCGAAAACCAGTATCACCTCCAAAGGGTGATAAAATGAAAAGATGACATGTACCCTTGGAGGACACAACTGCAATCCACTGACTAAAGTTACTGAAACAGATGTCCTGAATCATCTGGCAAATAAGAGAAAAATATATCAAAAGGACACAAAGGCAAGCTATAAAAGAAATATCATCAAAAAATAAAATTCATCAGAACTAAGATGTACTGACAGCTGGTGTTATTCCACGATGAAGTTTATAAAGATGCACATGAGAAGTGTTCCAATTTGAGCTTGGAATTCCTGAACTCTTGCATGTGAATGATGGCATTATACGAAATATATTAATGCTATTCCCATAGACTGATGCAGTAACCAGAAGGGTCCCACTAGGATCAAAACATAGTGCAGAAATAGGACTACTGTGGGCTTTGAATTGTGATATGATAATTTCGGAAACAAAATCCTTAACGACTACCTGCAATCACCATATGACAAAAAAACGTTGGAGATTATCATGTCATATAAAGCACACAAATATCTAACTTATCAAGTAGTTCTGGTATCATGAAACAATACCAACCATGCCCACATTATCTGCATCAGTTCCTGTAACCCTATTGACTTTCACTCCTAAATTTGATGGCATGGGTGAAGAGGAGCCATCAGGAAGAAGCTCTTGACAGTATTTGATTATTCCAGCAGCTAAATGTCTACTGGACTCCACTGCATAACGAGCCACTAAACTACCACTGTTTGGAGTAGTTGTTGATGGACTAATGCCTGCTGAAGCACTGAAGTTTTGAGGGCTTAAGCAACCTAAATTAGAGGGAAGGGGGTTGTTAGAAGCATATGCCAACCACCTCGGACCCACAGCCATGGGACCATAACCAACATTAACACCAGTTGTTCCTTTTCCAGCTAATTGAGGAACAGGATAAGTAAGAACACTGAACTTATTCTGAAGAGTTATGGCATCAAAGCAGTGGATCTGCAAAAATAATCAAGGAAAACATAAACTATTGTATACATTAGGCAAACAAGCCATGTCAGAAAGACCATTATCTTTACTGACAATAATGCTATAATATACGAATTAAAAGGTTATACAAAACACAGGAAAAAACACTGTATACTTGTGTGGCAAGACCAACTGCTACTATCCGTGAACTGCATCGGATCATGCACACGGTGGAACGGAACCTCAAAACTCGAACATAACAGTGAGACTTCATGGAATAAAACCGAACAGTTGTTGAAAGGTTGACATTGTTCCCAGAATGCATCTCAACGTTGTCATCCCTTTCTAAACCACTGAAAGAAGTACTGTTCCGATTAACATTGCTATTACCATCCCCAGAAACCACCAACAGTAAAGGGTGAGAATTTCTGAGCCCCTCCTGGCCATCATCACCGATAGGGAAGGGCTGCATCTGTAGAAAGGAAACTGGACCATCACGCTTTGAGACCAGTTCACTGAAGCCAGAGGCATCTTCCACATCAAGAACTTGAAATCCATTCAGATAACCAAGTAAAAGAACGCGTTTGAAGTTTGATGGATCAAGTTCGAGTGTATCAAAACCAGCCCAGGTTACCTATCCAGTATCCACGAGTAGTAAAAGGTAAAATTATAATTACAAGTACGCCTTATTGGATACATTAGCTCGTGCAATATAAAGATCAAAGAAGAATAAAGTCTAATCATCTTCAACATATTTTTGACTGGAAAATGGAAAATTAGCCAAAATTGAAGCATTGAGTCTGAAAAATGTAGGGAAATCTATCGACCAAGTCAAAGCTATTAAAGCAAGATCTGAAGCAAAATAAATTATGAAGAGAAGTTAAAGCTCGTATAAATTCCAATGTGTAACTACCGATAATATAATTGGTAAACTAAATAGATTCCAAATCTAATATCTTACGTCGTTGGGATAAATATGAAATTAACACCCTCATTTCCTAATGAAACCCTCACTTCCTAATGAAAGTCTACTTTAGGTCATTTAACAAATTAGTAAAGCCAACTCAATTTGCACTTTCATTAGACAAACACAAAGTACTGTTTGAATAAACTTCATCAAAAAGCACTTATAATAAGTGAAACTGTAAGTAAAAATAAATAAAAAATCAAAGTTTCTTCGTAAATTAAAACTAATTAATGCATAAATAAATAAAAAATCATTTTTGGAGATAAATTAGGTTGTATATAAATTAATTTCAAAGAATTTATTTCATTTTGTTCTCCCCAAAGCTATGTGTAAATGCAGACCGAATTATGTCAAAAGTACTATACCCAACTTCCAGTTAGTAGCAATTTCCTGTTAATAGCAATTTACTTATAATCCTTAAGTAGTTAAATTTATTTATTCATTTCTATATTAATAATTGGTAACAAACACACCACAAGAGAAACATGAAACTGAAGCAGTACCTCATCTTTGTGATCCTCAAAAGAGGAAATTGAAGCGGCGACAGAGGCGCCGGCGGAGCGCACAGTAGAAGCAACTGTGGTGGCATTCGTTGACACAGTCTTCAGGCACAGAGAGATTATCCTCAGTGAATTTGGCAACAAGCCGCTATTCTTGCCCTTTCCTTTCTTCATGATTAATAATTTCCTTCTCCCACCGCGCTCAGCCGCGTCCACCGCCGGAAAACATTTTCTATCAGATTGCAACAGCGATCAAGACTTCTCACTGATATGAAAATTTTATCAGCAATTGTAATATGGAAGTTTCCCTCTCTTGTGAATTTCCCAGTTTAAAACATACACTCTTTCATCTGCCGTGACTATATACATATATATATGACATAGTTTGTTGTATTACTGTTTTCTTCGCCTTTTCTCCCTTATTTTTCTGTTTCCGGTTCCTATTTTTTCAACGAAGATGAGGGTGATGGTTTCATCCCACAACACTCTAAGCACGCCAATGTAAAATCAAATAAAATAAATTTGTGCTACAGAGATTTTTTCTCTGTTCTGTTTTGAAGTAGTTAAAAGTCTTTCTTAGGTTAAACATTAATGGAATATTTCATACAATATTGTCAACTTATTATTTATAAATAAAAATAAAACATTATAAAGATTTTAATTCAATCCGAGTAACTATAGTATTCAATTTTTTTAAATATATATAACTGTTTTAACTTCATTTGAAAATTTTAAATAGAATCTTTTCATAAATTTTTGTAATATATTGAATATTCGATATATTTAATTTTCTCAATTAAATTCTCATGGTTAAGTTTATTTGTTAATTAAGATGATGTGGCTATTAGATGAATGAGATGTTATATGATTTTACTTATTTGTTCTCACCTATCATTTTATTATTTTTAATTTTTATAATTTGTAATTTTAATATTTTAATAAAAAAAATTATACTTATCAAATTGTGATTTCATGATTTTAGTTCAAAATTGAAAATATATCATAATTTTATATTTTATCCTAAAAACAATAATATCACAACAAAGACGATACCAATTACAGAATCAACAGGGTACTACATCACTCAATTAACAAAAGGAGAAGAAAGTTAACATGAAAGACTCAGTTAAAAAAATTAAATTAATTGAATACTCAACCAACCAAAGGAGTCCATTAAAGACAAAATTAAAAATTTATCCAAAAAAAAACTCAATTTAGTTTTAGAAAAATGTCATGCTTTCAATAAAGAAAATTTTAGAATATCTCTTTCTTTTAAATTTATGATTTTAATTTTTTACATTTTCACTAGACAATTGAAACATCATTTTAGAAAAAAGTAAAAGAGCTTTTACATTGTAATATTCAACTTTTTTTTAAATCATTTCCAAATTTCTGTTTGAATATATTCTAAGGAAAGTAGTTTTCAAGAATATTGATTTTATTTATTTTGGTTTATTTAAGAATGAATTTCTCATATGTTTTTTATTTAAATATATAAAAATTGTGAGCCTTGTAAAATTGTTAGTTGAAATATACTATATATATCTATATATATATATATATTAAATTTAACTTTGTTGGAGAATATTAGAGTGTATGAGTCTAGAATACTATATTATTGTATTTTTTTTTTTACTCTATTGGAGAATATGGGAAGTGAGTCTAGAACACTAACACTATGATATGAGTGTGATTTCATGTGTCATAAGATTTGTCTGTGTGGTATTATCACCGTCAAGGGTGAGGACGAGTGATCACTAAAATTTTATTGTATTATTAAAAGTTATTTTTGGAAACTAAAGATAAATAAATTATAAATTTAGAGTAAACTATATAGTTTAAAATTATTAATTTTAATGATAATAATTGTTATATAATTATTGAACTTTTTATTTGTGTTTTGAACATAAAAAAATTGGATTTAGAACCCTTGCTCAAAAAATGATTTAGAATCCTTGGTAATAAAAAGCTTTTGTGATCTTGATATGAATACATAAATGTAAAAGTCTATACTAACTAAATTACAAAAAGTCATTAATATTTCAATTAGGAATAATTAATAAATTTATCCTAGAGTATTGTGTGAATTTGTTTCCATTTTGAGGAGTTGATTTGATATGGATATTGTCGCAACCGAACTCGCGACGGGACGACGAACCAAAAAATTAAAATTTGTAAAAACAAAGTTTGGAGTCGCCATCATAGTTTATCTTGGAAAACTACGAAAAAAAAAACAGGGTCTGCAAAAACCAGATTTTGGGTCCGGGAGTCGGTTATGCGTGAGGAAGGTATTAGCACCCCACAACATCCGTCCTAAGACCCTTTAATTAAACATACAAAAGGATATGGTTTTAAAAATATATAATTTTTTAATATATATATATATATATATATATATATATATATATATAAAAGGATATACAAAAGAAACAAAAATAATTTTTTGGCTTTTTGGGTCCGACAAGGGTTATGTAGTTTTTTTTGAAAAATCTATTTGAAAAACTATTTGAAAAATGATTTATTTTGTTTTATAATTTTGAAAACCCTTTTATTTAAATTTTAGTATTATTTTAAAATTGGTGTCACGCGACGCGAGTGGCCAGACACACTTTAAATAAATTCTTTTTTTTTCCTAATCTTTGATTTTTTTTATCTTTTTAATCTTTTATAATTTTTCATATTTGTTTTAGTTATTTAAGAGTGGATGTCATTTCGACGTGAGCAACCACATAGATATTAAAAAGTAAACAAAGAAAACTATTTTTTGATTCTTAGATTGGTATATATTTTTAGAAAAAACAAAAGTCTATATTGGATGTCATACGACGCGAGCGGCCGGACACACACTAAAGAAAGGGAATAAAATATTTTTTTATGATTTAAAAAAATGAGAATGAAAAAACTAAATCAAAAGATGAAAGAACTGAAAGTGACATACCTTTTTCTCTTTTCTGGCTTCCTTTTCTAATATTTTTGTGTTTGTTTTTCCAATAGAGATAAAAATGAGAGGGGTTGATGTGGGTGGTAATGAGAGAAAGAAAGAGTGCAGAAAATGTTTTCCTTTTTTTCTACCTCCTTCGATAGCTTTTTTTTAAAGAGAGATAAAAAAGGAGGTGTGTATGTGGGACTGGTGATGGGAAAGAATTAGAGAAGTACCTAGAGGATTTTTTTTAGTTCTGACAGAGTGTGTATTTATACTCACACCTTGCAATATCAATACAATATCAACCTTAATTGTAATGAACAATATAAGGAAGGAATTGGTTATGATAGCAGCAAAGTATGGGGATTGAATCTCAGCACATCAGAGTACAAAATCAATCATTATGAGTAACAAATCAGATCACAAAATCAATCTCAATTAATAATATTGATTCTTACCATTTGAATAGATATTGCTTCTAATTATTATTATATTATTAATTTCTCTATGATGAACAAAGGTAGAAAATATTTGAGTTATTAGGCTCATGAAAATTAATAACAAATTGGGCTCTTCCTCCTTTTTTTTTCTTCTTATTTTTTCTCTTTCTTCTTTTTTTTTTCTAAAATTAAAGTTTGAAAATATTTAAAGAAAATTTTGTTTCACATTTTTTTTTGAAAATAAATTAATTCACCCGGACGAAATTGGGTGTTGACAGATATGACTACAAGTAATACCTTATATTTTCAATTGGGTATGAAAATATGGACATCTACATATATGTCTCGTCTCTCTCATCATACTCGTCCTAATACTCATATTTACCCTTGTTTTCGTTTTCATTTAAATTATTAAAATATTCATAATTTATTATATAATATTATATATATATATATATATATATATATATATATATATATATATATTATTCTTAATCTTTAGTTTTATAAAACAAAAGTTTCTTTTATCTACATACTTTTTTTTATCTTTTTTCTAATTGTTGGGCTTACCATGAAATGAATTCATGTTTTCAAGATATTTTCTATTTTACTAGAATCTTTATGTAGTTATATTCAAATGATGTATATAAATTAAATATTTTTTTTGTCTCAATATTTCAATATTTTAACTTTCTTTTTAGTATTACTCGGTGGGGATGGACAATGACCGATCTAAGATCCTAATTCATAGGGAACAAGTCAAGTGGTGTATTTGTACATTCTCAACTACACACATGTCTATCATAGAGCAGCAACAAGTGTAACAACTACACTTTTATTGTCTATCAGTAGTCTCACTCATTCTCAATCCTCTTTTGCTGATGTAGAACATATAACATACGATCATCACATATAGATAAAGCATAAACAAATACAAAAAAACATTTTAAGTTAGTGTAAAATTAAATCATATTACTTATAAAATTTTAACATTACACCATACGAACCATTTATCCTTTCAACATTTCACATTATACTTAATCATTAAGCATGAAAAATATCACACATGCATATGACACAACCTCTTGAGGACTAGTGTATTAAGTAAACAAAAGACTATACACGTCATAAGTCACTCTCCTATCTCTGAGGAACTATAACTATACACTACAGCATTTTACAGTTCTAGTAACACTTTCTTAGTTACATTTATTAAAAATGTCACTATATGTATACTATAGTTACGTTTTCTTTAAAATGTTACTATAGATAATATAAACAATAATATTGTAACATTTTTTTTAAATGTTACTATAGATTATTACACTATTTACTATTTTTATAACATTTGTTTATTATAATGTTACATTTTAGTAACATAGGATATACGTAACATGTAAGATAATGTTACTAGATCATGTTAGGAACATTTTTTATAATTTAGCAACATTTTTTAATTGTTACTAAAAATTATATATGTAGCAGTGATATAAAATGGTCAGACAACACCACTTCCAAGAGTATGATAAGGTAAATCCTTATATAATAGATTTGATTTCTTTCCAAACTTACATATAAGAATCTCATTCGACTCTCACAGCTAAATATCTTTCTTTATTTGAGTCCAAAATTTAGTAAAAGGAGGATATTCTTCACTTTTAGCTCTAACGTCAATACATTTCACTCATCACCACATAATATGATTCACTCCTTATGAATCCCTTAAACTCTCAACATGTACATTCATGCAACTTCAAATACATATTTCTTTCAATATTTAATCAACATTTAAACACATTATAAATCATACCATTACAACTAAACATAAGTTCACTTTGACCTATTTTGAGTCACTTGCACAAGTCCTATAACCATATGTGACCACGTGTGTCTCAAAATGCTAAACTAACTCAAAAAATAAAGAAAAAGGTGAACTTACTCTCTTTAAAATTTTGATGAGTCAAAAGTTTATGCATCTTCATTACGTATCTACTAGCGATATCTGTTTATCAAAAAAATGAGAGATGAACCAATAAAACTAGAAAGAAGACAAATGAAGTTTTAGAATTTTATAGAGATATGATTTTTATAAAATAGAACTCATTAACATCAAATCTATTTAATTGAAGTAATTTTGAATCAAATAATCAAGTATCACCACTAAAACTATTCTTAACTATTTTCTAGGTCCTTAAATACAACATTTATAACATAAAAGGTACTTTTATGTTTTTTTTTTGTAATTCAGAGTTTTATTTAAGATTTTCTTAAACTACAACATATTTCAGTGTAACTATAACATTTGATTTTAATTTAGGATTCTAACCGTGACTTATAACTTGGATTTGAAGATGACGCTACACAACTAACTTAAAATTAGATAAGAATTTGCACAATTAAAATATTGTTTTTTTTTCTCAAATACATTAACATATTAAGCTGCTTAAATAATTCAGTTTTTTTTTTCTTCAGAAAACTACTCTAGTTTAATATATAAAATTTTATCTGAAAATAATTAACCCAAGAACATAAACCATTACTAATTTGAAAAAAGAAAAAGTAGGAATTAAAATATATAAATCAATTATATAAAAATACAAAACCACTGACAATCAAAGAAGAAAAAAATGTAACAGGTAGAGAAGAGAAAAATTTAATGTAAGAGATTTCGCAAAAATTAAGTTTTTCTTTGACAATAAAATTATAAATGTCTTGATAAAAGGTATCATAAAAAATTATTAAAAAAAACTGTATTTCCTACATAGGTTGTATTAAGGTAATTAAAGATGAAAAGTTACCAAATAAATGAGAAACTTTGTAGTAAACATCATCCTTTTTAATTTTTAACACCCTGAAAGTTTTGACGATTTGGTTTCGTGTCAATTATTCGCCGCCTCTTATGTTATCCCAATTATTTTTTACTAAACCCATTTTAATCCTCGAATTGCACCATTTTTAACTACCACCAGGAATTTTAATATGCAATTTTATAAAATTTTCATTTCTGCGAAAGAAAAAATAAGGCTTAATTATCATTTTGGTCTCCTAATTTGTTGGTGTGATTCATTTTGATCCTTTTTTATTTTTTGCTTCAATTTGGTTTTTTAATTTTTTAAAAATATTTAATTTGGTCCCTGCTGTTGAGTTGACGTTAACATCGTTTTCGTACATGTCACCTGTTATTTTGTGAAATTTTCAATTTTTTAAATAGAGAGACTAAATTAGAAACAAGCAATGATAGCTTGACACGTGGCACAATCATGACATGTCATTTGACAATATATTTTTTAAATAAAAAAAATCTCAAATTGACACGTGTCACAACCATAAAGTGATACGTGGCATTTTAAATTTTTTTAATAAAAAAAATTACAAAATTTCACAAAATGACACGTGGACGGTGTTAATGTTAACTTAACGGCAGAGAACAAATTGAATCTTTTGGAAGAATTAGAAAATCAAATTGAACCAAAAAAGAATAAGGGACCAAAATGAACTAAACCGACAAATTAGGAGACGAAAAGGATAATTAAGTCAAAAAATAATTATTAATATTACTAAAAAAGAGTATGATAAAAGGAGTAGAGTAAATCATTAAATATCATTTTACAAAATTACAGATTACAGTAATAATTTTAGAAGACAGAAAACAAATAATTGAATCATCTTCAAATACCACGGTTTTACTGATAAAAAAGAGTAACAGTTCACTTTTTCCAATTTTTCTTTCTCTTTTAATATACCTTTTTCTTTTCATCTTAAAAGATGTATCTCCTTAATCAATATGATATCTCTTAAAATTCTAAAAATAAAAACAAGTACCTTTTAGTAATCCTTTCGCTTTATTAATTAGTGTATCATGCATAATTACGCAGAACTGGTATTAATTAGTGAATCATGCAGAATTAAGTTTACCTAATTTTTAACGGTCTTCACGTCGACAAAAATCGATATAACTGTTGAGAGTTCAATATTATTTTTCAGTTTCTTACGCTTGCTTTGTAGAAGATAATAAGCTTTTGGGTTAAGTATGTTTTTAGTTTCTGAACTTTGACTTAAAATTGAAATTCGTTCTTAGTCGAAATTTTGATAAAATTTCGGTCCCTAAACTTTAAAAATGAATAAATATAGTCCTTTTAACCCAACTTTGTTAACTTTTTTTTAGGTTTCAAGTGCATTTTTCAGTAAATATTTGAGTTGTTTATGCAGTTTGACACATTCTCGGCTCAATATTTACTGAGAAATGTATTCGAAACCTAAAAAAAAGTTAACAAAATTGGGTTAAAAGACTATATTCATTCATTTTTAAAGTTTAGGGACCAAAATTTATCAAAATTTCGACCATGGACAAATTCTAATTTTGGATCAAAGTTCAGGGACTAAAAACATACTTAACCCTAAGCTTTTCCCTGATGAAATATATGGATAAGAATAGTGAAAAAGTAAAGTTTTTTTTTCTATGAAGTGATTAATAATTTAAGCATTTGAATTCTTCACAAAAATCAATAGTTTAGAGACTATCTTCAGAATATTCGGTTTGAGTCTGTGTAAAAACTCCAATCCCTTTAATCACGTGTTGGGGAAAAATAGCTTTTGTTTTTCCATTTTTCTGAGAAAAAAAAATGAAAATTTGATACATCACTGTCATCATTTAATAACAATTTAGTGTTGCTGTCTCTCATGATTTGTGTTCCTTTCAATTAATCAGAATCAATGAACTCTTCTAGAAAGTCCTTTCGAGTGAATGGAAGTTGAGATTTCTTGGTGAACCTAGAGCCGCTAACGTTACCATTCAGAAGCTGCACAACCTGCACCAAAAGGTCAATTGCAAAGTGATGAACTTTGCTACAATTTAACAAAAGGGTTTCACTTTCCTAAGGTTTAACGTTTTTAGAAATATAAACTCCTCAAAATTAACAACATTGAAGAAAAAAAAACAGTTATTCTAAATTTTAAGGTGAAAAGGTTGTTTTGTTGAAGTTTGAGGAGAAGAGGAGAAGCAGAGAACGAGAGAACGTGCCTGGTTCATGGAGGGGCGACGAATAGAGGATTGTTGAATGCATAAAGAAGCTGTGAAAAGCATAATTTTAATCTGCCGACAGTCAAAAACATAATCAGCAAGTGAAGGATCAATCAGCTCCCTAATGCTGTTCTTTTTCAGAAAAGGTTCTGCCTGCAAAAGTATTACAGAAAAGGTTCAAGCACACATTTTTATTTCTGTTATTTTTTGGTTGAATTGCTCAACGTACCCACAAAACAAGGCTTTGTTGTGAATAATCAAGTGCTCTTCGCCCAGTGACTAATTCTAATAGCACTACACCAAAGGCAAAAACATCTGTTTTCTCATCCACTATCCCATGAAGCAAGTATTCTGGAGCAAGGTAACTGTGCAGCAGTCATAATTGAAAATTGAGTTAATAGCAAGTTACAGAAAAGTACAAATCATTTAATGAGAATGTGACAACAAACCCAAAAGTCCCTTCGATTTTTGAAACGCTGTGGTGGGTCCAATTCTCTGGTAGCCATTTTGCTAGCCCGAAATCACAGATCTGCACGAAAAATTTCTCAACTTTTCAGAATTTTATTATTGTCATACATACCATTATGCAGAAATGATGTCCACTTACGTACAAAGCAGGTTTTTGTTAGAGTACAAACGGGAAAATAGACAGGTTTCATAACTTCAATCCTAACAAATCAGGGATCTCCCAAAACTTGTTTTTGTCTTTACAAACCATAAACCAAAATAATGCCAAAAGAATGAATATGTGGTGATTAACCATAGAATCAAATCAAATCTGCACAAAAGAATCCAAAGTCATACCCATACCTGCGGCTCAAAGTCCTCAGTGAGCAAGATATTTGATGCTTTTATATCTCTGTGGATAATTCTTCTTTGACAACCTTCATGAAGATACAATATACCCTTGGCTGTTCCTAATGCTATTTTCTGCCTAACAGACCATGGTAGCTTCTCCTTGGAACCTAACAGCAGTGAGATATTAACAATTAATGACAGTAAAATTTTGCTGAAATGCTAAGAACTGTGTGATGGTAAAGTAAAATTGATCCAACCATTCAGCACTGAAGCTAAGCACCCTTTTTCAGACAACTCAAGCACTAAATGCATTCCTCCCTCCACTCCATAGCCAACTAATTTAGCAGTATTGGGATGGTTTACATGAGCCATTATGCCAAGTTCTGATAAGAAGTCCCCTATAGTTTCATTTTCTGCTCCACGTGTCAATCGTTTAATAGCCACCAGCTGATTATTTGGTAAACACCCTTTGTAAACTTCAGCATAACCACCTTTTCCAATACAATTTTCTGCACCACCAATGTAATGAGTTTAATCTTTGCAAAGGGCATGTTAACCACTAAAGTATAAACAAAAAAGAGTAAAAACAGAATAAACATTGATGCAATTGATATCTGCAACCAACCGTGTTAAAGTAGACAAGGGAAATGCATCAACGAGTTTGAATGAGATTGTTTAACTTCGTTTTTATTTGAAGTAGGTTAACAAATCCATCAATATCAGGTCATTATTGTAAAAAGGAAATGAAGTGAACATCTGTAACAACTTTTAGCTGGATAACATTAATGTAATCATCCATTAAACATGTTGCATTGCATACCTTGGGCGAAGTAATTGGTTGCAATTTGTATCTCATGGTGAGTGAAGATCTTCCAGGGTGAACTATGAAAGGAAGAATCAGAATCTATCACAGTCTCCCTCATGCCACTGCTGAATATTCTGGAGAGTTTGAGGACACTTAGAGGATACAATGTGGCCACCGGCTTCTTCGATTTGACCCTCAACAATTGAAGAAACGCATGCCACTTAGAACCGGGCTTTGACTTATCAGAATCCGTAGTACCAGGTTCTTTCGAAGAACTAGTTTCTGATTCTGAACTCTTGAAAAAATAATCTTCAAGAACGCCAACAGGGGAATCCACCTCGTCCTCCATTTTCTACCACCCAAACCCAGAACCTAAAGAGAACAAATTCCAAATCCAAATCCAAATCCAAATCCAAATTCAAATCCACCACGAAAATGTGAAACTTGATGAAACAGATAGAAAATGAGAGGAGGAATTAGAAGCGAACCGTCAACTAGAACATGAAAACCCAACACGCCATAAAAATCTAGGATGCCAAACTGTGGGGAACGGTTGTGGGAGTTAACTAAACTGCACGGAGCTTTCAATTCAAAGGAATTTTCCTAGAAAACAATTCTGAAAAACCAAGTGCAATGTAAGAATGAACGAAACTCGAGGGAGAGGTGAAAGCAACGCAACAACTAATGTATCGAAACAGGTGCACTGAAATCACATGGCAACACAACATCTCAGTTACCCACAAGGCGAAATAAATCCTCAGCAAGGACGAAAGAAATTTAATCCAACATTTCATGGTTGAAGTAAAAGTGGGGTAGCTGGAATGCCATAAAGGCAATATTTTGAATTTGACTACTTAACTAATTACTTTATGTTTTTGTTTTCTTGGGAGTTGTAGCAACGAGGGTTGGGAGACCAGGAGACAGAAGCATGAACGAAGAGGCAGACATCAACATTAGTTATTACTTCGCCTTCTACATTCAACTAACTACAACCTTCTTGCAATGTCGTTTTCTAGTTTAATTGTCTGAGCAAAATAAATTTATGACCCTTTCCCGCAAAAATCAACTATCGGATGATCACAACAAATGGTAGAATGTTATCATTGCGGATTATCATATCGCCCCTCACGTAGAGAATAAGAAAAGAAATGCAATCTTTCTATGGCTTTATTATTATTTTTTTCTTTTTAAACTATATATAAATTTGTGATAGAGTGTGTTGTTGTGATTTGAATTGTGGGGGACGAAGAAAGAGACAGAAGTGAAGAAAAGAAATGGCTTTAGAGATGATGGTCACGGTAGGTTCTTTGGTGAGAGAAAAGGTGTGTTTGGTGTTTGTGGTCTCCTCTTGTATATTGGGATTGTTGCTTATGGCAACCCAACCCAACCTTGGCTTCATTCATGGAAGATTTGTCCTGTATAATAATAATGTTCTGTTTGTAGCGATGAAAGTTAAAAACATGTTACTGTTTGTGGGCAATTCACCATGCGTACGTGTTTAATCGTTTCTGGATACTTTCATAAGCACCTTGTCCCTCTCTTTCTATGCTTGTTTTTGCTTGGGGTTTAAGTAGAATTAAGATTGGTAAATGTGTGAAAACGGGTAATTTAGTCCGATCTGGCTTAATCCACCACAAGTTAATTATTTAGTGAACAAATTCAACTTGACTCATTTATTAGCGAACCAAAAAAATTCGAACCCAACCTGACCCATCACGGTTGGTGGGTTAAATGGGTTAGCTCATGAACTCAATTAATTAAAAAAATATTTAATTTTTATTTTTTTTGCAGTTAAAATTAAATTATAATTCTAATTAAAATATAAATAAACTTTAATATAATCCAAATACAAACCAAAATCACAAAAATACAAATTATATGTGTTGGCTAAAAAGACAACCTAACACGACCCAAGTGCAAAACCTAATTTAACAAAAAATACTTGTGTGATCCTTTATTTGTGGATTGGTGAGTCAACCTGGCTCATCACGGGTTCAACCCGAATGAGCCGGGTTCTAAGTGAGCCAAATAAAAAATTAACTCGTATTAAAATTTGTAAAAAAAAAAATTAACCCAACCCGACCCAAATCCGTGATGAGATGGGTTGGCTCGCGGATTCCAGTCCATTTTAACAGCTCTTAGCATTAGTATTGGTTAGGATTGGTGTTTTTTACTTATCATGCCACGCGAGAAACCTATTGGTAATTAGGTTGTTTTGTTAAAATGGACTTGAATGTTAGATTAAAGGTGAAAAAAAAATTAAAAAAGAAAACTAGTTGTTGAAAACTTTGAAGTTAACCCATCGGATCGTAAGGAGACACAAGGTTTACGAATGGTAAAAGTGAAAGAGGAAGAGGTAATTTGAGTTTGTTTTCTTGTTAAAAAAATATCAGATTATAAGTCTTTTGATTTTTGGCCTCTCAATATTATATTTGTATGATTTTAGTACAAACATTTTGTATAATAAAGACAAAATGTTACTTCTATCATATAAATTTAATTCAATCATAATAAATTCTTATGTAGTACGCTTTTTTTCTTTTTCTTTTTTATTTGATTGTTTGTGATGTTTGTTTTTTAGGTTAGATATATTTTTAGTCTTTTAACTTTTATTAAAAATTGGAATTAATCAATTTTCAAATTTTGGACCAATTTATTTATTTTAATCAAATTTTGTTAAGTTTATTTGATGTTTCAAACGTGTTTTATGATAATATTTGAGGCGAAAATGTGTCATATGGTGTAAACAATTCAAATAAAATTGTGAAATGCATTTGAAACGTCAAATAAATTAAACAAAATTTGATTAAAAGGATTAAATCCACCAATTTATAAAGATAGATGACTAAATTAATCCAAAGTTTAAAAATGAACTTATTTCAATTTTAACTAAAAGTTAAGAGACTAAAAACATATTTAACTTTTTTTTAATGTCATTGCAAGAAAATAGTATATTTTCAATAATTATTATTTATTGATAATTCAAATGTGAGTCTAAGTTCCTTATTAAATGAAATGAAAAACTTGAACACGGTATAATAACGAAGATCTATCAACTTATTGTACTAATATTTTAGATCAAGAGTGGTTTTGACTAATTTCATCAATCCTGTTATATGCCATCATTATGTTCTTCGACTATATATTTTTTTTAAATTTTCTATGCATGTTTTCGTAAAAAGTCAACTATATATATTTTTTAATTATCTTTATACTTGTGCTTCTCTTTTATTTCTGTAGTCGGAAAGTAATAGTTGGGGGCATTAAAGAAAAAAACATAAACAGTGTAGGTTAGGTGTCCCGAGTGGGAGAACTTGGAACAAAATCTTAGGGGAGCCAAAATTATTATTTTTTACATTAAAATAAAATTATTTTCTCACATAATTTTCTATATTTAAAACAAGCCACTAATAAAAAAAGTTTTTTAACATCCGATATTTTCGACCTTTGACATCTGTCTAAACACTGACGTCGTACTGGGTGACGTTAAAATAACGTCAGAAAACAAAACAGACGTCACTTAATGTCGGGGCAATAGGGGTCCGACGTTATCCAACGTCGGGGCCAAAAGCAGCAGACGTCAATTTTCGCGCTAAATGGAACCAAAAAACATAGCAAATTTGACTTCTGTTGGGCTCTGACAGACGTTAAATAATGTCGGCCACAGTAAGCTCAGACGTTAAATAACGTCTGTCAGAGCACCACCAGACGTCAATCTGCTCTGTTTTTTTTTTTTAATTTGGTTGTTTTTACAACATTCCCACACCTAAAAATCAGCAAATTCCCAGAACAGTTTCATAATAATTTCAGCACAATTATAGAGTTACAGTTATATCTAATAACACTTAAG
>Ga0214542_1005028_pt1 | contig 25602 bp, 13 predicted proteins | sample CNSS1metaG_FD_160096 | JGI IMG/M metagenome (GOLD analysis project Ga0214542, IMG submission 160096) | Root nodule microbial communities from cowpea collected in UCLA plant growth center, Los Angeles, California, USA - CNSS1 | ecosystem: Host-associated > Plants > Roots > Nodule | place: USA...
ATAGATATATGCCTAGAGCGTAGAAAAGCCACATACAAGAGGAAAACATATTGCTTCAAAAATAAAAAGGAAAAGATGAACTTACTCAAAAGAAGAAATTGTTCGGTTCAAAATATTCCTTAACTCTGCAATTTTGCCGTAGTGCAATTTGATTTTGAAAATAATAAGGAATTGATGGTGAAAATTGAGATGGAAATAAAAGGGGAGAAAGAGATGGAGGCACGGAAGAGAGAAACCAAATAAAAAAGTATAAAAAATTATAATAGAGAACAAAACGTGATTTTTAAATTTTAAAACAGATTTTTTAAACTAAATTAAGGTAATAATATATAAATAAAGTAGTAATATATAAATATATTTTTTTAAAATATATAGAAAATAAAATAAAATAAAAATTAATTAATATAAATAGAGTAATAATTTTTAAATATTATTTTTTATATATATAAAAAAAATGAAAACAAAAACGGTTGGGGAAGCCGTGGCTCTCCTGTCCCTCAGTACTTCCGCCCCTGATCCTATCCTATCCGTTCCGTTTACATCCATAATCTTATCTATTATACTAAAATGACAAAGAAATGAGGCAAATTAATTTGGTATAACTTGCACATAAAATTCTATGTATTAAAAGATGTTCAAACTTAGGGTATATAAATTATAGTGACCAGTTCTGCCCCTTCCACTTAAAACATTTGTATCAACCATAACTCTAATTAAAGTTATATACTGTTGTTGTAACCTTAAAATATTTAAATTTTAGATTGAATATGTTTTTAATCTATTAACTTTTATGAAAAAATCGATTTCATCCCTAAAATAACATTTGAATCATTTTCATCCCAAACATTATTAATAAATGGATGTAATCTTCATTACCAAACAACGTTAAAGACTTATTGATGTGACAAACGGTATTGTCATGTGTGTGTTCACGTTAGTGCCCTTTCCCTTCTCATCTTCCTTCCTTCCTCTTCCATGGTCTCACCTCCCCTCTCATCCATATTCTCCACTCGCAACCACCATTATTAGAGTCTAATAAATAGAGATTAATTTAGAATTAATAATAGTAAGTAGATAAAATCTTAGTAGATAATATTAGAAACTAATTTAAACTCTAATTCACAATCCAATTACAATTATTTTATTAATAATAAAGACTAATTTAAATATCAATAATTTTTAGTTTATAAAATGGTGTCTAACTTGGTCAATATAATGGCTAATATTTTTTGTCTCCAAATTTATAATTATATAATGATTTTTTTTGTAACGATGGAAGAAGTAAAGGAAAATGAGAACATGAACACACATATCACACAAGTTTATATTAAAGTTGAGAATAAAAATATATTTAATCTTATATTTTTTAAATATATTATATTCATTAAAATTACAATAATAATAGGTGTAAGCATATGAAAAACTATTTTTAAATTACATCCATATTTTAACATGCGATTTTTTTTTCCGTAAAATTATTGGGAGCATAATTTATATACTTAAAAATTTAAAACTCTTATAGTTTATTTATTAAGAGTTGAATAAAAAGTTACTATAGTATATAATTACAATAGTGTAATTAGTATAGTAATAATCTATACCATTATACATGAAAGGATTGTATCTTTCTTTCTCATTTTACCCTTTTAATAGCGTTTTTTTTTTAAATTGAATTAATTATAATATATCAAATTTATTCTTACATAACTTTTTTTTTAAATTTAAATATTTTTTATTTTATCACTTTCTTTAAATTAACTACTCTTTTTAAAACTGAAATAACTACAAAATGAGTACAAATTATCTATAATTAAATTACAAAAGTTATTTATTTTTATAATTATAATAAATATTTTTTTTATCATAAAAAAGATAAACATGTACGTAGCTCATTTATTTTCAATAATAATAATAATAATAATAATAATAATAATAATAGTAATAATAATAAGTGGTGTAATAATAATTCAAGACTTTCTTTCTGAATTGAATACATTAATTTTTGTTTAACAGTATTATATTTATGAAATTTATTACAATATTATAGAAATTTAATTCTAGAAATATATTAATAAGCAGTGATGTGTGTAAATTAATATTCTATGTTTTATAAAATCAACTAATGATATATAATAAAGTTCCATATAAAAGACATAAATCAACTTATGTTTAATATATTGATTAGAAAATACTGGTTGCCAGAAGTCATACAACATTCCATATTTTTAAATAATTTAATATAAGCTAGTGATTTTTTTTTGGGTATTATAAAATACAGTTAACTATCATGTTAACCAATGAATTACCATAAATTAAATCAGATTTTACAATTCGTCTTATTTTGATTACTTGCTTGTTGATATGATCTGAAAGAAAAGAGTATGGTTTTTTATAAAATTTGCGTACCACATTGCAGGGAAAATAGTTTATTTTGGCTCTTTTGTACCTTATACTGTATGGTGAATCTTGAAAAATACGAAATTCTATAACCAAATGATGCATAAGACTTTCATGAGCTAATTAATATTCATAGAATTCTGTATATAGTATACTAAGATTTTGAATCTTCATCGTCTGATTTGTAAACAGACAGGAAGCAGTTATTTTTATACATTTAGCAGTAACAATGACAACGATGTTTTGGGTGTTTTTTGCCAAACACTTTGCAAAAACCACCTTTTACGCAAGGATGCATTAGGCAAATAGTATTACAATGATCATCGTCCTCTGTTTCTGGATTGCAACTTCGTACCACGTTGTCGTAACAGCAATACACATCCGTGTGTATATTTTTTATGCCCATCAATTCACCTAATTCAGCTAGTTTCATCGTTTCACTCGTTTTCATTATTTTTTCGTATCTTGATTCTGCTCCAACTATATTCACACGCCGATGATATAATTTCATAAGCAACAAAATATGTATCATAATCATTTATAACGTTATAATCATTAACAACAACACCTTTTAACTTCAACATGCATGATGTGTTAGTGCATGACCTTTAGATAAATTAACCTTGTATCTCCTGAGCTTGAAATGGTTAATACATGAAACTTATTTTTATTCACTAGAAATAATACATAAATTAACCTTATATATAATATATTTAACGTAACAGATTTTTAAATCCTAGAAATAATGCATTAGTAACAGTTTTTAAAAAGGAATAACTTAAAATCATAATAAGATGGAATATATTTTTAATAAAATTTAAGACTAATTATAATCATTTACCTTTTAAGATATGTTCAGCTCGTTGTAAAGGAGTCAAATTAAAATGAAAAAAAATATATATTAGATTAGATTATGAGAGATAAAAATATCTACTACAATCAAGATATTATGGATAAAAATATGATTATGAAAATAAAACTTATACTCAATTAGGTTTTAATAAAAATTAGTAAAAGTAACTGTAAATACTTTGCATATTAATATCAACAAATCCAAAACTCTCTCACATATATATATATATATATATATATATATATATATATATATATATATATATATATATATATATATATATATTAGATTTTTATTTATTTATTTAAATATTACTTGTATGGATAAAATAAAATATTTTTTCTTAAATAAATTGAACCGAATAAAATTTTAGATGAAATAAAATAGAGTAATAATAAGTTATGTATTTGATTCAAAATAAAAATTATTTGGTAGATTTAATTTTAACCCTAATTTCATTCATGAATGTATTCTGAACATCAAAGCATAGAACAAAAACCTTTTTACTTTTCTATTATATCATAAATATTGAGTTTACCTGATAAAAAAATGATGACAACAATGACAGCAGGGAGTTGAAGACTTTTGGTTGGTCTAGCCATTTTCGATGTTTTTTATTTGATTGCTTTTTGTGGAATAGAAAGGCATTGCAATATATATAGCTGGAGTGATAACTTGAATTTGATTCGTTACGTTCAGAAAAAAACTGGCAAATAAGTTTAAAACATTAATGACTTGTATAAAATCTAAAAATAACTTAACGAAGTCATTTAGTTTATAACCTATACACAACAATAACAGTCAAATCAAAAATTATGTTTTAAATATTTAAAAAAACTTCATTTTCCAACCATGGTTTGCAATAATATATATGAATCCAATCAAATGAAGTATTTGAAAGGCTAAACAAAACAATTTAGATAATTAAAGATTATTGGTATCTAAATTAGTTTTTATTATGAATAAAAAATTATAATTGAATTGTGAATTGATCTTTAAATTGGTCACTAATATTGATTATTAAAATTTTGGCTACCACAGCAAAATTAGTGTATAAATTTATCATAAATTAATTAGTGATCAATTTAAACATTAATTTTTTAAATTTTAGTTTATGAAGTGATTTTTAAATTGTTGATTATAGTAACTAATTATTTTTTATTTCTATAAAATTGGATGCTATTTAGAAATTTTACTATAGTGATAATATAATTTTAAATTAATTAAACTCATTGAATGAATTTAAGTGTGTTAATTAAGGAAAATTTAGGTAGATTCAAAAGGAAATGGATAACTAAACTTTATAAAATTGGTTTAGTATACCTAAATATATTATTATTTTTGTAACCGTTTTTTGATGTATATATTTTACTCTTATCACTATAAATTGTTTTATTAATTATTTTGTCCATTAAATTTTATAATTCTTTTCTAGGAATGTATGTTTTATAAATTTAATAACATTTTTAATTTAATAATAATTAGAATAATTAATTTTTTATTTTTTTTCTATAATCATAAGATAAAAATGGACACAGAGTAAGTGCATGTGTTTCGTTTAGTATAATATGAGATCTCTAATATTGTTTTTATTATCATGTTGTCATCTTATTATAAGGTACAATTTCCAAGTTTGGTTTATGAAGAGATAAGTCAGAAGAAGAAAAAAGTGAAGAAGGTGAAGTGTGTTTTGTGAGTGAAGATGGAAAAAATGGAGGGATGGTTTGGGCTGACGAAGGTGCCCTCACTAAAAGTAGTTTTATAGCTACAAGTTTTAAGAAATTTAATTTAATTTAAAATAAAATAAAATTCAACACATGACTATCACGTGTTAGTAGAAATGTTACTTGTCATGGGAGATAAAATTTAACGTTATGTAAGATAAAATTTAACGTTAAAAATAAATGATAATTTATTGTTAAAAAAAGAAGCAAACATAATTAAAATTTCAAATAGAAACTAATTATAATTTTTTTTATAGTTGAGAGACAAAAATATATTAAATTTTTTATATATTACAAGTACTTTTTTCCTTGTAAAATAGACTACACTATCTTTTAAACTTTTCTTCTTTTTTTAAGTCATACTTTTCTTCTTTTTTAAGTCATAACAAACTAGTGTGTCTTTTATTTAAGGATAATCATAATATGATTAATATTTTTTAACTCATCTATTACGCTCTTGATTTAATATGAATTATTAATTAATATACTATCATCTTTTTTATTGAAAGAATAAATGACTCAAAAAAGTAAAATATGTGAATAAAAATAGAAAATATAATATAATTTTCTTTATTTCGAGTTCAACAAACTTTCCTCTCCTCGCTAATCATATGTTCCAAACAAATGCATTTGAGAAAACCAAATATTATAACAGACTGAACTTCACAACTACAACACAGAGAGAATCAGATATTTAAAAAATTATACACATTAACAATATATTTTTTATGCTTACTTTAAACTCGGTACATGCATTAATTTTTAATTACCTTCTCATGTATAAAATCTTCTTGCTAATGCTGCATGAAAACTTAGATTTTAACATTAAAAAAAAAACAATCACATAATATCATTGCAAAAGTTTATTGTGCTGATAACGTATGCTTGATAAACTCAAGCTTATCAAATTCTGAATTGTCACAAATGGAATCAAAGTTACAGAATCTCAGGCGAGAACAAACAATATTACAAACAATATTCACAAGGTATTCCTATGTACTTTTCTTTATTTTTTTTTTCACAAATCCGTTAATTATACAAGATAATCATTCTGAGACAAAAATAATGTAACTTTTAATTTCAGTACATATAGAGAAGGAATCATTCAACTTTTGGTTCAGATTTAACCAAGAAACATCTGGCTTCCTCATCAGTAACATCACTGTTAAAGAAACCAAAGAACAAATTATGATCCAATAAAGAAAACAAAAACAAAAAAACACTTGTATGAATTGAATGATGAGAATATAAAAACCTGTCTACAGCTTCTGTTTTGGAGATCAAGGTAAGATCCTTAGAAGCAAGATATTGACAGAAACTGTGAAGTCTATTCTCTCGACAGAATTTACAAATATGTTTAAGGAAATCATTGAACTGTTTTGGTTCCTTCACAAACCAAAAATTGTTAATTCAACAAGTTAAATAGCCAAGGCAGATAAAACAAAGAAATTCAAACAGTGATAACAGTTAAGGGTTGAATAGCGAAAATCCTAACCATCTTGAATAAGGGAGATGATTACCTGCACAAGGATGCAACCCTTGCGAAGCACAACTAAACATTCCAATGCTTTAGGATAGTTATCACCTTCGTGAGAGTCCTCCACCAGGTCAAATATTTTATTTTTCATTTCATCGATCGCTTTTACAACCCAATTTGGACTATCTCTGCGGGAAATCAAGGCTTCAAAATCTTGGGCAGGAGTTAGATCCCCGATTTTCTCAACTTCAACAGATGCCTTTTCAATTACATTGGCAGGTTCATCATTTGTAGAAGATCTCTTTCCTCCCCATAATCGCCTAGACTTTTTCTACAGCAGGACATTTTGAACGTAAATCATAGTTGATGTTGTTCCAAATATCACAGTGCATGTTTAAAAAATAAGACCATAGGACTCATTCTCACCAACGGTTGTCCCTTAAGCTCGAAAGACCTGCAAAATGAGTCTATTACAGATTTGTTTTGCAATAGCAGGTCGGCATCAGGCTCTGTAATTTTCTTGAGTGTCTCATCAATAGGAGGTACCGCCACATCTGGATCCTTTGATTTCAGCTCAAGGAAACGATAAAAGCGCTGAAAGGTTGAAGAAATATATGTTAACTTTATCTTATGATTACCCTTAAAAGGGCGAGAGGAGATAGTTTATTAGAGATCAATGCTAATTTTTTCAGTGGGGTAAATAAGCTGATTAACTTTAAAAATAAACAAGATAACAAAAATTAAGCATACTTCTCCATGTCTTAAAACATCCAGCACTAGCTCTAGCCAACAAGACACACTAAATGCAGATTCAGCAGAAAAAATAAAGATTGAACTATGAGTGGATAACGGCAGGAATGAGAATATAAACCAGAAATATCTGAGTGGATAGAATAAGAACCTCTAACACTGGATTAGTTGTAAAGTCAGGTAGCAAAACTTCCTCTTGCCCATGTGGTGCAAGGTCAAGCGTTTTTATTAAGTTAGCTGCAGCCTCTAGCTGTTGTTCATTTGGCTGCCACGAAGCTGGGAAATTAGAGAAGGAAGGGAATTGAAACTCTCTCACATCCTCGGCAAAAGGAAGTACATTTAAGTAAAATGAATCAGGCTGCACAGCATAATCACAGAAGCAAGAAATAAATAAAAGTATAGGCAAAATTAAAGAGAACAGATAAAACTATAAAATACAAGCAACAGAGAAAAAACTAACAATATTTTCTTTATCGGATAAATTAGGTGTCAAGACCCCAATGATAGCATTTGATTGTCCCTTTCTCCAGACACAGCGTAATATTGCCACCTTATCCTTTTCCTTCATGGCTCGTGCAAGAGCAGAAACTGCAAGCATGGCTCTTGTATTTCCAGGTTGAGGTAGGAACACACATACATCTTTCATGTAATGATGTCTTAAGTGCACATTTCATTTTCGGACAGGTATATAAGAGAAACAATGAGTCAGGAAATCTCCTAAAACAAAATCATCAAATATATTTTTCTAAAACATATACTATCTTACCTAAATACATTAGAAGAATCAGTAAATCCCAAAAGCTTCACACCCTTTTCGGGTTTGAATTTAAACGCATCCCAGTGAGCACTGGATATGGGAACTATTTGAGGCCCATAAGCATAGCCTTTAATTCTTTGGTGAGGGGGGAGAACTTTGTCACGATCTTCACAACTCTTGTGCTCATAATCTGTTTTGAGTTCATGTTTAGCATATTGATCATTTGGAGGAGCCTTATTAGAATATTTCTTCAGTGTAGGAAATTTCTCTTGTGCTGTTTTCTTGTATACCATTACCTGTTTACCATCACCATTTTTTTACTAAGAATGTTCTATTTAAAACACAATTGGACAAAAAAAGTCCACTTGCTTGGTGAATCAACTTGTCAGACGGACAAGAAAAAATATTAAAGACACAGTAAACAAGCAATCTTCAACTTTAAATTCTGTTCACAAATCATGATATACATAACTCCAGAAAAATTTATACTTAATATTCTAACATAAAATTAAAAGAAATATGGTATTAAATAGTAAGATGTTAGAGAAAACATTGTATATGCCCCTTCACAGTAAACTTAATCAGAGATAAACTGTCCATGGATCATGGTACACGGACAACAAAAAAATATAGCATTTTATATCTGGTGATCATTTACAGTGGAAAAAAGTTTGTAAGAAGGCATAGCAAAGTTAAATATCTTACTCAATATGACAATGACAATGAAAAACATGTGAAAGGACTATGATGGGTTCATTGGATAAATGACATTTGAAAGGTACATGGATTCATGTTCTGGAAATCAAATTTATTTATATACACAGATCTCACCTTAATGCTCAGGTTTGGACGGATTTCAAGATCCCCTCTGAAAATTGTAACTAGAGTTATATTTCTTGTTTTAAGAGCACCAAACAAAGAAATTGGATTCTCCAAATACAACAATCTTGTTGATGTTTCCTTGGAAAAAATATTTAACAAACGATCATTCTCATCCATTATTTCCCTGTTTGCATCTTGGCCAAGCTTTCCTCTAAAAATAATACTTTCCATTTTCATACCATGGGCAGTCAGCTGTTTGGCAATGATGGTAACTTGCTCTTCCTTTGTGCCTTCATCAGGTTCTTTTATTGGACATTTTGCATTTGTGATAAGACAGAGACGTTTCTTTCCCTTGATTGTTTGATCAAATTTTTTTATCAACATATCCATGCCAATAATGACAGCATCAAGAACTAACATCAAAGTCAAGGAACACAAAAAAGAGTAACAGCAAGCTGATGAAGTAAAATCTATGGCAGTAGGAAAGGATCAACTTCCTCCTGGAAATTTAAATAGTCAATCTTAAAAGGTTTTTCTATTTATTGCATCACCTGATTTTAATTACACAAACCTAGTGGTTTTCAGGGACATCTAGACTTGTAATACAGTTTCATGCAAAAAAAAAAAAAAATACCATCGACAAAAGTTAAATAAATCAACAAGTTACTGAATAAGAAAGCAAGTAAACTGTAAAGCCGAAACAGAGGATTATATAGACAAATACTAGAAAAGGAAAAAGAAAAAGACCTAATTTGAAAGATTAATTCATTTAGTAAAATAGTGTAATCGGAAAATCTAATCTCTGAGATTGCAAAAGAAAATACTTTTGGCCAGAAGCAAACATGTGAATATTTAATTGCAGGGCAAAACTCAAAATCGTATGGTAATAATTTTACATGTTAAAAATGTTATCAATTAACAAGTAAAATCTAGCATAATATAAAACAACCAAGAAATTTATGGATACAATCACCATCAGTTGTTCCTCGAGGCAGCTGTTGTAAAGCCTCAACAATATCTCCATCGACAACTTTAATCTTTTTTAAAACCACAACATGTTGATACCCACCAATTTCCGTAGTTAGTTCATTATCAGTATCTGAGGAAATGTCAACATAAACACAGGTGAGGGAGGAGCCCTAAGTCATATGTCACAACAGGAAAATGACGTAATTAAAGAAAACAAATAGCAAAGTATAAGAGGGATTCTTCCATTGAAACATGGCAACATGAATAGTTACTAGATAATAACAGTAAGCAAGAAATGAAAATGAAAAAAAAAAACTCAGTCTAGTCAACAGGGAAAATATTCTATTTACAATCAGAATGAAAAACAACAGAAGAAACAGGAAATTCAAGGAAGACTCAATAATTTCTCAGTTCTTACTCCCCATTTCTGCATCACAGACAGTTACCCTTTTTAGTGCAAGCATACTCGGCAATCACATTACAATAGAATCAAATGCACATAAAAATACCAAATCAACACGATTCATTGCACTGTAAAGATCAAAGTGAGTGAGTACCTTCAGCTCCAAATAAGACTATTCCGACTTCATCACTTTTGCTATATATCATCTGCAAATAAAACAAAACCAAAACACACAAGACTAAAATAACAACAATAAAAAAATTGAAGCTTTGAATAAGAGGGTCGGAATGATTAATACCTTCTTTTCTACAAGCAAGGAGCAGGCTTTCTCAATTTCAGGAAGAACAGAATGCATGGATGGCCCCACATCAAGCAGAAGAAGAACCGCATCCTGTTTTTGTAACATCGTTGAGGCAATACAAAAAATAAATTACACATCCAGAAGTAATCAAATTCAGAAGAACAAAAGGAAAGACAATAACATTCTAAATGGGGTTTCCCCTGGAAATGAGTAATATTGAAGTAAAACCCTAAAACCAGAGAAGTGAAGTGGGGGAACATTAAAGGGTACAGAAAAACGAAGTTAAAAATGGAACCTTGATTGGAGGCATGGATGGAGAAGGGGAGAAAGAGGGATATTGAATTTGCCCAAGAAGCAGAGTTGTATATACAGGCTTCTTTCACACTTCCCGCTTCAAGAGAGATTCTTCAATAGTATTTCTAACTAGTATTTGCACCCATGTGCACGGGACTATTTAAATTACAATATATTTATTATACTAATTAAAATTTAATATAAATATTTTATTTGATGAAGTTAAAAAATATATTTTAATTATTTTCATATTGAAATAATAAGAATGTTTTTAAATTATTTGTAAATAAAAATGAGGAAGTTTTTTAAATCTTTCTTTTCCTAACCAAACCTAATACAAAGCGTCAGTAAAATGAAAAGAATTTCAACAATTTTTAAATTAAGATTTTGAATAAAAATGTATAATTTCAATTGATTAAATATAATAAGTAAAATATATTTTCATTTAGCAATTTTATATTTGATATGTAAAAGTATATTTTTTACAACGAAACCAAATAAAAGAATGCTTTATATAAAAATAAAGAAGTAATAATATTAATTATAATAATTAAAATTAAAAAGTGACAGTATTTACTATTCATAATCCCAACAAATAACAACAATAAAAATCAAACGAAGAATAAAAGTTATTAAAGTATTAAAATATAATGGACTATATGTACTCATGTCCTAATATACCTAGTCACACAAGAAGCAACCCTAAAGAAAGGATGAGAAAGTTTCGGTCCTCGTTCCCTAAGGCAACGAGTCTTAAGAGCCAACCTAGCTATTCGTCCTTATCTCCCAAAGCAATCAGATCTAAGAAGCCAATCTAAGTACTCGTCTTTGTCTTCTAAGACAATTAGTCCCAAGGAGCCAACTTAGCTACATGTTCTCATTACTCAAGGCAACCTGTCGCAAGAAGCTGACCCAGGTACCCGTTCTCGTCCCTTCCTGCACACTAGAAGAATCGCTGAAAACAAATCAATGCATGGCCTAACTGGATGCATGTCGGCCCAATAAGATGACATGTACCCAAACTAGGTGGTTGATTAAGTCAGTCTAATGATCCATAAGAAAAGGTAACCACATCTTAAATAATTTATTGTGATTATTAGGTAATAGGACTATGAAATCAAGGCTCAATCAAGTAAGACCTATAAACTCCACTATAAAAAACACATTTTACAAAATATAATTATTTTGACATTAGAATCGTGAATCTCCATTTGACTTTAACATTCTTTTGGATACATTCCTACTTTTCATGTATTCGATAGTTGAGGACAAAATACCCTTGTAGCAAAAATCTTTAAGCTCAGTGTTGGACTTGGAAACTCCATAATACCCAAATTCCTATCATATATTCCAAATCCGGAATCCGTTAGATAGATGGAAAAGTCTCCATGTTCTTTTCATTATCGATTTTTCTTTAATTGTTTTGCCCAACATTGACCCAAATATTCTACCGTTAAAACTGTTTGTTTTTCTGAAGTAAGCATCCTTTAATATCTATCTCCTATACTATAATCTTTTAACAATACATTTGATCAGACCATATTATTATTCTCCTTTTCATAATGTATAACATTTCAAACGTCCAGCAACAGATAAAACTTCATAAAAATGGACTCAAGTCAAAATTTGTATCTTTAATAAATGATTTGATAAATAGAAGTGGATGAACACTTAACTAGATATATTTTATTCAAAAGAGAAGAAGTGTTGAGTCTGTTGAAGTAAAAAACAATTAAATCTCAAAGACATAAGAAACATGTAATATACACACAAACCTGACAAAATATTCTATGAAGAATTTGATAGGTAAAGTGCATGAATATCATATACGATAAGATTCTCTTTGTCTATGTGGAAATCATGATTTCTATCCAACTCCCAAAATTTGCAGTGTATAACATAAAAATGCTCCCAAGAGAAAAGCCCATTATTAGGTAAAGTTTTGACACGTAAACAAAGACATTACATAAATGTAACGATAATAACAGTTTCTCTACCTCAACCTTGTTGACATCTTCTTCTTCTTCAGCATTACCGTTGCGTCAATAATTTATGGATAGAGAACTTAAACTAAGGTGAGATCTTCCGCTTCTGATTATCACCTTTGTTCCAATCTCATAGGATTATTGTAGTGCCATAATGCATACCTCTACAGTTCTTATCACCATAGAAAGCATCCACACTAAGATCAACATGATTAGATTATCAATAGTCCTTTAAACCATTGGATGGCACCTGAAATGATAAAAAAAAGTGTCACACCAAAAAAGTAGATGTCTACAGTTTCGCCATATTTCTACGGGAACTTCTAACAGGATTGACCCCATTTGACATGACACTAGAGGAAGCAACGTATGCAACCACTCACACAATTTGTTATTGTATTAACATATTCTTCTTAACATATTTCCATCGTCTTATGTTTATTTTTATATACTTCCATAAGAAGGAGTATTATTTTAGTGAAATTAATGGCATCGTCCTTTAGCATTTGTTCTCATGTAATGCTCGAGTTTCTAGAAGTGAAAGCTCGAGATAAGAGTGATATGATCCTTCAAAAACCTTTATCTGATACTACGGACTTCACCTTTGTGTATAAATTTATGTTTAAAACTTAAATATCCTATTTCCCTTGTCTAATTTGGAGTGTCATATGTTATGTATGATGTGATTAGCGTAAACTCAATTACACCCCATAATTGGGCATATCAAACGGATTTCGAAATCCTATGTAATTATCTATATATAACAACCACTACTAATAAATTCATGTAATTTTATCAACTAAAGCATGGTCAGAAAGTTAGGTGGATTTATGTAAATGGTGCCCATTATGGATCTTTTTTTACTGTATATACCCAATCCGACAAGGGTTTTAGGAACCAAATTCTCAAACTGAGATGTGTTGAATCTAATAAGGAAAATTATTTTTCTTGCACTTCAACCACTCCCCTAGGTTTTCACTATACTGACAAATAAATCTTTATTTTTTTTTGTGTCTGTTATTATTGTTTGTAGGTAATAAATCAAATCACTTTATTAACTATTTTTAGGTATTTTACAAATCATTAACGTTTTAAATTGAGTTGTTAGTTTTCTCTACAGCTAACTCATTTTTGTCCTGTATCTGTATATATGTTGCAATTCTCCTTTAATTTCACAAAAATAATTAAACATAAAAACATTGAAAATGGCTGGACCAACAAAAAGTCTTATGCTACTTGTTGCAATTGTCGTAATCAATTTATTTTCAGGTGAACTCAATTTCATGATTGGAGAAACTAAGAAAGTTTGGTTTTAATGTTTGTTTTAGAGTATACTTTCATGGTAGTTACCTAATAAATATATGGTTCATTCTTTAAACATTTAAGATTCGGTTAATACAATACACTCCATGCATTAACTATTTAAGATTCACTGAATACAGGGTTAATATATATTAAGGTCATGCAGTGATGCATGCATATTGACGTTAAAATGTGTAGTTGCATTGATCACCTATGCATGTGAGAGGAGTTGATTATGAAGTTATAATTGACTATTGTAAATATTATGTTATTTTGTGAACACAGCCGCAGCAGAATCAAGGTATGAGAAAACGATGAAGGAGAGTGAAGTGATTGATTTAGCTGCATTGATGGACGTAAAAGATATACAAGCAAATGTGAAATGTTGTTATGACAACCAGGTACAAAGTTGTAACCCTAGAACAAATGACGATAAACATTGTAATTCCCTTTGCCTAAAGCATCTATGCGAGAAAGGTGGTCATTGCAAAGTTTTTGGTCGTAAACACCCAAAACAAGTTTGCCATTGTTTGTGCTAATTGTATGCAAACCCTAAACCCCAAATGTATGCAACATGTAAAATATATATTTTCTCATCGTTCTTACCGAGTTTGGTCGATCAATCTTAGAGGTGGGTTGACCGACTGTTGACTTGAGAATGATGTCCAAATCACAAGGAGGGAAAGTCTACCTATAAAGACTTATTGATGCTCAAGGCAGTAAGAACTATATGAATAATTATTTGTGAGTATATGTGATAATGAGTTGGATCTAAATATGTGTTATGTAGACATATAATTATTAGGCCTTTGAATATGAAATGTATATCAACAAATGTAAATTAATATATCAAGTTTCTATTTGTAAATCATATATCATATACATATTATATTTTCCCTATTTAGGGTGGTTAAAATATAATATGTATCTCTTATTTGGATCCTTAGATAATGTGCGTATTCTAGTATGCGTTAACATACAAAATTAATTATAACAACGAGTTGGGTAGGTACATAAGCCCCCAGAGCTGGGAAGTTTAATGAATAAATGAAAGTGGATCCTATAAACTAACGAATGAGTTCATATGTTATGCAAAACTCATTACCGAGTTCTTAGTTGGTTTAACAACTTATTGGGGACAAGATCAACCCCCTTTATTATATCGTGACACGTTATGGACTACCATAAATACTTCCTTCACACTTAATTAGTCTCTGACTTATTAACGAGGGTTTTTCGGTAGGCGTTATTGTTACCTCTATAGCTTCCGACAAGAATCTATTCTGATCATTTTATTTACACGTGGCATCAAATGATTCGAAAATCTAATTTTAATTTTTAGTTTCAAGAAATGCTTCGCTAGGGATACAATTCCCCCACTAAGTAGAAAGTTTCAACTTCTTCTTAACCTTACTTTTAAATGTTCAATCATTTCATCAATCACTTCATCTCCTCCCACTTTTGTACCTTATTTTGAACTACACCTTGTCTTCACTTTGCACTCATCTTCATCCAAGCTTCAGAGTTCGTCGTCGTCCTTGCTCAAGGTTTGCCCCTAGGTCTTCCTTTTTTATTTATGATTCCTATGATGAACAACATCCCTTGGTTAGCTAAGAGATTATTGCCATCGAAGATTATGTGTACTCAAGTCATACTAAGTTGATTAGTCGAGGAGATTTTTCTAAGGAACCAAACTCTACTCCTCTTTCCCTTGTTCCTAGCCGTAAAGGTGTAATACAAAAACTCAAAGTTAGGGATTCTTCGAAGGTCACTATAAAGAACACGTTAAAAGGGGTAGAAGAAATAAGTTTCCTCCCATTAGTCACCTTAAGTACTTTTAGGTTCATCAAGAAGTTGTGACCTTTACCTCAGCTTTTCTAAGTACCAAGTAGGTAGAAGGCTTTGTGCCATCCTTTAGCATTTGTTCTGATGTAATGCCCGAGTTTCTAGAAGTGGAAGCTCGAGATAAGAGTGATATGATCTTTCAAAAACCTTTACCCGATACTACGGACCTCACCTTTGTGTATGAATTTATGTTTAAAACCTAAATATCCTATTTCCCTTGTCTAATTTTGTGTTTCATATGTTATGTATGATGTGATTAGCGTAAACTCAATTACACCCCAATAATTGGGCATTTCAAACGGATTTTGCAATCCTATGTGATTATCTATATATAACAACCACTACTAATAAATTCATGTAATTTTATCAACTAAAGCATGGTCAGAAAGTTAGGTGGATTTATGTAAATTGTGCCCATTATGGATCTTTTCTTACTGTATATACCCAATCCGACAAGGGTTTTAAGAACCAAATTCTCAAACTGAGATGTGTTGAATCTAATAAGGAAAATTATTTTTCTTGCACTTCGACCACTCCCCGAGGTTTCCACTATACTGCAAAGACCTAGAAAAAAATTTAAGTGTAGGGCCGAGCACTACCTGACGGTAGAGGATAAGAGGCAGATATATATAAAGGGGCTCCCTCGATCAATAAGTAGTAGGGCGCTCCTTAACGTTCCCTTTGACGAGAACCCAATTGTGTTATTCTTTGTAGCTATCCATTGTTTGATTATGCCTTCTTTTCTTTGAATAAATATTTTTCTAATTATGTTTTATTCGTATGCAATGATCAAGGGAAAATTTTAAGGAGGCAAATATATATAAAGTTTGATAACTTTTATGATGGAAGTGGAGATTTTACTAATATTGACTCTTAAAAAGATAAAGGTAAAATGAATGCAAAATCATGGTGAATTATGAGTATAAGAAAATAGACTTTTCGTGTTGGCCAAAACTCGATGCTAACAAGTAAAAGTCAACGCCAAATAGTTGTTAGTGTCAGATTTGCATCCCATGAATATGCAACTCTAAAATCATGGACACTAATTCGTTAGCCTCGGGTTCTGAACATGTATGTAGCGTCAACTTAGCTTATGTATTTTATAAATAATTTTTAAATTAAATTTTTAATTAAAGCAAATTAGTGCTATCTTAGCTGATGTTAATGCATCTTTGTTTCAAAATTTATTTAATTAGTTTAATTTTAATTGAATTTTTGTCATTTTGGACTAAACTATTTGTGAAACAAATTTTTCAAAATTGAAGGAAGAAATAACTTAACTGTGAAATATTGCAAGAAATGTCCTTTCATTGGACAACAATAAAATTCTTAAAATTGTTGACTTGTCTCCGCACAAATAGATCCTATAAGTTGTATCTTTTAATAACGATGACCAAACATAATAGTCAAAATAATATTAGAGATCTCATGTTCTTTAGATATATAATTGAAATGATAATATATATTCATTTAGCCTATACTAGTTTTATAAAGTTTAGTTATCTATTTACTTTTAAACTTATGTGTAATTTCTTTAATTAACAGGATTAAATTCATTTAATGATTTTAATTGATTTAAAATTAGGTTAATGGGCACTAATTTATTTCTGTTATCCTTATCCAGATATTTTTCATGTTGTTTATTACGCTTCTTGCTTTTGTTTTCTTTTTTCAGTTTGTCCAGTATTTCATTTAATTGGATTAATGCAGTTCATTACAAACCATGATTGGAAAATCAATTTTTTGTTTAAATCTTGAAGCCTAATTTTTTTTATGTCTGTTATTATTGTTTGTAGGTAATAAATCAAATCACTTCAGTAACTATTTTTAGGTATTTTACAAATCATTAACGTTTTAAATTGAGTTGTTAGTTTTCTCTACAGCTAACTCATTAAGGCCATTCTTGTCCTGTATCTATATATATGTTGCAATTCTCCTTTAATTTCACAAAAACAATTAAACATAAAAACATTGAAAATGGTTGGACCAACAAAAAGTCTTATGCTACTTGTTGCAATTGTCGTAATCAATTTATTTTCAGGTAAATTCAATTTCATCATTGGAGAAACTAAGAAAGTTTGGTTTTAATGTTTGTTTTAGAGTATACTTTCATGGTAGTTACCTAATAAATATATGGTTCATTCTTTAAGCATTTAAGATTCGGTTAATACAATACACTCCATGCACTAACTATTTAAGATTCACTGAATACAAGGTTAATATATATTAAGGTCATGCAGTGATGCATGCATATTGACGTTAAAATGTGTAGTTGCATTGATCACCTATGCATGTGAGAGGAGTTGATTATGAAGTTATAAATGACTATAGTAAATATTATGTTGTTTTGTGAACACAGTTGCAGCAGAATCAAGGTGTGAGAAAACGATGAAGGAGAGTGAAGTGATTGATTTAGCTGCATTGATGGACGTAAAAGATATACAAGCAAATGTGAAATGTTGTTATGACAACCAGGTACAAAGTTGTAACCTTGGAACAAATGACGATAAACATTGTAATTCCCTTTGCCTAAAGCATCCATGCGAGAAAGGTGGTCATTGCAAAGTTTTTGGTCGTAAACACCCAAAACAAGTTTGCCATTGTTTGTGCTAAATGTATGCAAACCCTAAACCCCAAATGTATGCAACATGTAAAATATATATTTTCTCATCGTTCTTACCGAGTTTGGTCGATCAGTCTTAGAGGTGGGTTCACTGACTGTTGACTTGAGAATGATGTCCAAATCACAAGGAGGGAAAGTCTACCTATAAAGACTTATTGATGCTCAAGGCAATAAGAACTATATGAATAATTATTTGTGAGTATATGTGATAATGAGTTGGATCTAACTGCGTGTTATGTAGACATATAATTATTAGGCCTTTGAATATGAAATGTATATCAACAAATGTAAATTAATATATCGAGTTTCTATTTGTAAATCATATATCATATACATATTATATTTTCCCTATTTAGGGTGGTTAAAATATAATATGTGTCTCTTATTTGGATCCTTAGATAATGTGCGTATTCTAGTCTGCGTTAACATACAAAATTAATTATAACAACGAGTTGGGTAGGTACATAAGCCCCCAGAGCTGGGAAGTTTAATGAATAAATGAAAGTGGATCCTATAAACTAACGAATGAGTTCATATGTTATGCAAAACTCATTACCGAGTTCTTAGCTAGTTTAACAACTTATTGGGGACAAGATCAACCCCCTTTATTATATCGTGACACTTTATGGACTACCATAAATACTTCTTTCACACTTAATTTTGTCTCTGACTTATTAACGAGGGTTTTTCGTTAGGCGTTATTGTTATCTCTATAGCTTCCGACAAGAATCTATTCTGATCATTTTATTTACACGTGGCATCAAATGATTCGAAAATCTAATTTCAATTTTTAGTTTCAAGAAATGCTTCGCTAGGGATACAATTCCCCCACTAAGTAGAAAGTTTTAACTTCTTCTTAACCTTACTTTTAAATGTTCAATCATTTCATCAATCACTTCATCTCCTCCCACTTATGTACCTTATTTTGAACTACACCTTGTCTTCACATTGCACTCATCTTCATCCAAGCTTCAGAGTTCATCGTCGTCCTTGCTCAAGGTTTGCCCCTAGGTCTTCCTTTTTTATTTATGATTCCTATGATGAACAACATCCCCTGGTTAGCTAAGAGATTATTGCCATCGAAGATTATGTGTACTCAAGTCATACTAACTTGATTAGTCGAGGAGATTTTTCTAAGGAACTAGACTCTACTCCTCTTTCCCTTGTTCCTAGCCGTAAAGGTGTAATACAAAAACTCAAAGTTAGGGATTCTTCGAAGGTCACTATAAAGAACACGTTAAAAGGGGTAGAAGAAATAAGTTTCCTCCCATTAGTCACCTTAAGTACTTTTAGGTTCATCAAGAAGTTGTGACCTTTACCTCAGCTTTTCTAAGTACCAAGTAGGTAGAAGGCTTTGTGCCATCCTTTAGCATTTGTTCTGATGTAATGCCCGAGTTTCTAGAAGTGGAAGCTCGAGATAAGAGTGATATGATCTTTCAAAAACCTTTACCCGATACTACGGACCTCACCTTTGTGTATGAATTTATGTTTAAAACCTAAATATCCTATTTCCCTTGTCTAATTTTGTGTTTCATATGTTATGTATGATGTGATTAGCGTAAACTCAATTACACCCCAATAATTGGGCATTTCAAACGGATTTTGCAATCCTATGTGATTATCTATATATAACAACCACTACTAATAAATTCATGTAATTTTATCAACTAAAGCATGGTCAGAAAGTTAGGTGGATTTATGTAAATGGTGCCCATTATGGATCTTTTCTTATTGTATATACCCAATCCGACAAGGGTTTTAAGAACCAAATTCTCAAACTAAGATGTGTTGAATCTAATAAGGAAAATTAAGTGTAGGGTCGAGATTGTCAAGGATAAAAGGCACATACAAATAAAGGGGCTCCCTCGATCGATAAGTAGTAGGGAGTTCCTTAGTGTTTCCTTTGTCGAGAACCCAATTGCGTTGTTCTTGGGTAGCTATCCATAGTTTGATTATGTCTTCTTTTCTTTGAATAACTATTTTTGTAATTACGTTTTATTTGTATGCAATGATCAAGGTAAAATTTTAGGGAGACGAATATATATAGAGTTTGACTAATTTTATGATGGAAGAAGAGATTTTACTGATATTGACTTTAAAAAAGAAAAAGGTAAAATTAATGCAAAGTCATGGTGAATTATGAGTATATGAAATTAGAATTTTAGCGCTAGCCAAAATTCGGTGCTAACAAGTAAAAGTTGACTCTAAATAGTTATTAGTGTCAAATTTGCCTCCCATGAGTATGCAACTCTAAAATCATGGACACTAATTCGTTAGCCTCGAGTTCTAAATATGTAAGTAGCATCAACTTAGGTTATGTAATTTATAAATAATTTTTAAATTAAATTTTTAATTAAAGCACATTAGTGTTGCTTGGTTGATGCTAATGCATTTTTGCTTCAAAATTTATTTAACTTAGTTTAATTTTAGTTTAAGTTGCATTAGTTTGTCTTAAACTAATTGTTAAACAAATTCTTCAAAATTGATTAAAGAGATAACTAAATTGTGAAATATTGTAGGAGATGTCCTTTCATTGCACAATAATAAAATTCTTAAAATTACTGACTTGTCTGCTTGCAAATCGATCCTCAAAGTTGTGTCTTTTAGTAAGGATGACAAAACATAATAGTAAAAACAATATTAGAGATCCAATATTCTTTATAAAGATTAGTTATCCATTTTCTTCTAAACCTACCTGGAATTCTTTTAATTAACACATTCAAATTCATTCATAAGTTCATGTAATGTAAAATTAGGTTAATGGTCACTAATTTGTTTTTGTTATCCTTATCCAAATCTTTTTCTTGCAATTTATTATGCTTCTTGCTTTTATTTTCTTTTTTCTGCCTGCCCAATAGTTTATTTGATTGGATTCATCCACTTATTGCAAACCATGATTGGAAAGTTTTATTTTTAATATTTTAGCCTCATTTTTTTTATGATTGTTATTGTTGTTTGTAGGTTATAATCAAATGGTTTTATTAACTATTTTTAGGTTTTATACAAATCATCAAAGTTTAAAATTAAGTTCCTATTTCTCTCTATAGCTAACTAACTAAATCCAAGTTATCCCTCCTTTTATATACATTGCAATTCTCCTTTTATTTCACAATGGCAATTAAACATGAAAACATTAAAAATGGTTGGACCAATAAAAAGTCTTCTACTACTTGTTGTCATTGTTGTGATAATTTTATTCTCTATTAAACTTAATTTGATGATTAGAGAAACTAAGAATGTTTGGTTCTAATGTTTGTTTTACAATATACATTAACTAGAATTATCTAATGAATATGTGTTTCATACATTAAGATTTAAGATTTAGTGAATACAAATACGTTCAATGCATTAACCTTTTGAGATTCGGTGAATACAAGGTTATTTATCTTAAGGTCATGTGTTATGCATGCATGTTGAAGTTAAAATGTGTTGTTGCATTAATCACGTATGCATGTCATAGGAGTTGATTATGACATTATAAATGATTATTGTAACACCCATTTCGAGATGCTATGTGTAAGAAAATTTTCTTTAAAACATAAAATGCATCCTAAGGTACCTTCCTATATTAAATAAGAACATTACAATCATTTATTCTAAAAGTGACACTTGTCAAAATAGTTATCTGAAACAACTTTACTCATTAAAATGAAATATGGTTCATCTAACCAACTAAATTAAATCGTCAAAATAAAACTTAATATCCAATCTTTCGGGTGCAAAAGCAAAGCCACTACACTATTACATTTTATTTCCAAAAAAAAACTTTTAAAAAGGTCCAAAACTAAACTTCCCAAAGCTTTCCCCATGAGCTCCTCACAGCTAAGCATAAACATCTACTCCCGTATAACACAAGTTATACGATAATCACAGGTGGAAACCACAACCACAAACATGTAAAGGTGAGCAAACCATGTATCTCATCATATAATCATGCATATCAACATAGAACTCACCTAGCATTATCATAATATACAAAAAATAATCCATAATATCCACAAATACATGTTCTCAACACCACGTCATGAATCCATCAACATATTACCACCATGTAATATCAAATGGTATGGAATTCTCTCACAGTCAGCCACATGCCTTTTATGCACACCAACACCTCTTGGAAAAGTTGCTTCCCCTACTTTCCATGGACTTATAAGTAACAACTCCTCCCACTCGACAAAGCCTTGGGTAGGAGCACTCTTGCTAAGCTCATGCTAAAGACTTACGGAGAAACGAAACCCTTTTACCTTAACTCGACAAAACCCCTTGGGTAAAAGAACCATCATCGCCTTACAACTATCAGAGAATCCATATTGTCCCACTCCATATGTATACTCATTCATGAAACCTCTCATCACATCATGCCATATCATTCCATTCCATACATATGCCCATATAATTCTCATCATGACACACATAAAGCAATAATCACATGATTATACGTATTCATGATCGATAACACGCATGCACATTAAGGCCTCATCATCACATGTATTACAACACATTGATATAATACAATCTTCACCATTGTATTTACCATACATCAATCATTTGGCCAAAACATCCAATATATTGCAAACAAAGCCTATCACAATTTATCACAACAAAATATCAACACAATGCAATCATGTGTGACATATATCTCCAACTACAAACCTTCGAAATAAGATCACACCGTTCAAACTAAAGAACAACATGTTATGAACCAGCTGTCAAACTTTCAGCTAAATCAGACGGTTAACAAACCAGAAAACACAATTTTACGAAAACTATGCAAACTAAAAAAATCAGTGGTGTCAAGCACCATAAGCCAATGGCCAGTGCCATACCTCCATAAAAAAGGGCCACTCAACGCCCAAAATTAGCGCTCAACACTAGACCTCTCGTAAAAATGCCCAAAACCAATGTTGAGCGTCCAACGACATGCAAACACACCCAGAAATATGAAAAACAACGTAATTACACATACTTTTGACAATTTTAAGGCACACACAAAGACAAAGGAACATAAAAACATATTCAGTATGCACCACACTTCATAGCATTCCATCCCTTACTTCCCAACCTTCTACTTCATGCAAATACTTTACTGTGCAACACACCAATTCACCCAAAATACTAACTCAATCCTTCAATAATGAAACATCATGAATTTATACTACACTTATTTCTACACCAGAACATTAGCATAAAATTTTCACGCCATAAACCATCTAACTTCACCTTGAGACCATTTTAATCCAATGTGAACAATGCTAGCTCCAAGACAATCCTCAACTCTAATTCCAATAAAAGATAATAAGGCTCAAACAATAATTCTCATCTCATTTGACCACAATTTTTTACACAAGTTATCATGAAATTTGATCGACTTACCATCCAAAGGCTTCCTTCTCCTCCAAAAATCAAATTCCAAGAGAACAAATATAGTATGGACATAATTTATTACTTTTATCCCAATTTTGCAAGATGGCAAAAAGAATAACTCTATTAGCACCATGAACGCATACACATAGTAGAACAAATTCAACCTATCACAATTTTCACCCAATTCATTAAGATTAACCATTCTCAAGGTAACAAAACCTTACTTTAACCCATAGTCCATTACAAACACACAACCCCCAATACTCAAGCAACTCGCCAAATTATGTCAACCATCACATTTTTCTTGTCAATCTGTACGCACAACAATATTTCAATGTATACTCAAGGATCGAGCCCATGACCACTAATCCCATAACAAGTTTCTAGTTGAAGGAAAGATTGGTCTTTGAAATTGGATGACACATTGTGGGCTTATAAGAAAGCATTCAAGACCTCTATAGGCATGAATCCATTTCACTTAGTGTATAGGAGAGCCTTCCATTTACTTGTAGAGCTTGAGCATAAACCCTTTTGGACTTTAAGGGCTCTAAATTTTGACTTAAAGGTTGGTGGTGAAAGAAGAAGGTTTCAAATGCATGAATTGGAAGAGTTAAGGATGCAATCTTATTAATCTACCATAATCAATGAATTTTGGAAAGGGAGTTCAAGCCAAATAATCTGGTGTTATTATTCAATTCCAAATTAAGATTGTTTCCAGGGAAATTAATTTATTATTATGGTTGGTTTTCTCCTTGGCAGGTGAGTATTGTGGAGGATGATATTTATTAGAAATGCTTTTAATTTTTGAAATCTTCTGTGCATTAGTTTGAACTAGTTTAAAAAATAGGTTTTGGTTGGATAATGTCGTAATGTTGTTTTCCTTCTATTTTTCTCGAGTTTCCTTCTTCTTTTAAGTTCTTCTACGTTTTGTGTCAGATTGTCCGATTTTTTTGGTTGTGGGATATTTTTCTTCTTTCTGAAAGGCATAATATTTTATTCTTTTTGTAAAGGTTATTTTATTTAACAAAAATTTGTTGATGGCATTTTAGGGTAAGGTTTTTCTTATTCTTCCATTGATTTTTGACAAGGTAAGGTTTTGTGATTTTCGGTTCATCAGGTATTAATTATATAGATATAAAAAATTGTGGGGTTCCTTTGTCCCTTTAAAGGTCTTCAATATTTTTTCGTTAAACTTCTTAAATTAAATTAATATTTTTTTCATCAAAATTAAAGTTGTGAATAAAAATAGTTTGTTTTATTAGTGTAACTAACATAATCTTAGTGTCAGTTTTGATAAAATCTTTGCTCTACTTTAAGAAATTTAACAAAAATAACCAAATTACATCAATTTTTAAAAAATTAGACTAAATTAAAATTAAAAAATCTAAAAGATTAACTTAATATTTTTGACTAAAAAAGTGGATCATAGGAGTAATTCAAGCAAAAATTTTGCATTCCAAAATATTGATTAAAAATTGGTCACAGTAACCCATCTAACATGTAATTTAAAAAAATAATTTAAAAGAAATTTTAATCAATATACACTAAGAAGACCTTAAAATTTTGAAAAAGTTATACAGATTTCTCAAAATTCTAAACAAAAGTTAAAGATGTTATGAATTAATGGTCGTCCATTGATTTATACAATTACTCATATGATTGATAATCATATTATTCATTACTCTTTATGATGTAATATTTTGTATTTACTATTTGATTTTATATCCTTTCTG
>Ga0214542_1005029_pt1 | contig 25602 bp, 18 predicted proteins | sample CNSS1metaG_FD_160096 | JGI IMG/M metagenome (GOLD analysis project Ga0214542, IMG submission 160096) | Root nodule microbial communities from cowpea collected in UCLA plant growth center, Los Angeles, California, USA - CNSS1 | ecosystem: Host-associated > Plants > Roots > Nodule | place: USA...
TGTTTATTAATATATATATATATATATATATATATATATATATAAAAGATAAAGTTTAGCGGGTACGGGTATCCACGGATACGGATAATATGATACACGTACCCGCCCCGTTAACATGTGGGTATCAAAAATACCCATACCCACGGGTAGCGGATATCCATTTTTAATATCCATTTCCTACCCGTTGCGAGTTTTATCCGCGGATACCCGCAGGTACGGATTTTTTTGACATCCCTAGTTGTGTGTTCAAACCTTGGGTAAGTAAAATAACTTTTTTTTTGCTAAAATCAAATTTTGGCATGGATGAGAAAGGGTAGGAACCCTAGCCGGAGGAGCAGATGGAGAGGCTAGATAAACCCTTAGTAATGGAAATTGAAGTGCCATGAATACACTCTTAATTGGAATTTCATTTTTTTTTATTAAAAGTGATTAAATTGGGTTAGTTAAGGGAGGGAAGAGAGTAATTAGGAGAGGAAAACACTTCTGAATTTTGTGTGTACTAGGGGAAGAGTCTGTCAAGCATCCATTGGTGAGAAAGAGAGAGGGAGAGAAAAGTGCAGAATTTTGGGTGAGCAAGAGGAGACCTTGTGGATCAAAAAGATAGTCAAAGTTTTTGGCAATTGGAGCTCGAATACCAGGTTAGGGGAGTTCCAATATGTGATTTTGATGTTTATTATATGATTGTGTATGGGTTTGATGATCACGATGCATTTTCTACCATTTTTGCTTGAGTTTCTTTGGGTTTATGGATTTTTCCAGAAATCGACTAGCGATGTTGAAGGCCCACCAGGCGACACATGTTGTAAAGCCCTATTTGAGGGTTCCCTAATGAATCGTCTAGCGGTGAGACGCCGTCCGCCAGGTGACGCGAACTAGGTTATCTAGTTCGCTGTCTTTTGATGTTTTTGTGTTGATTTATATTGTTTGGATGATCCCTCGTTGTATACTCGAGTGTAATTTGATGTGCTTGGATAATTGTAATTAAATTTTATGACCGTGATATGAATTGTGTATAACTTTGGGAATTTAGGGTTCATGTTGGGGTTGGTGATTAATAAGCATTGATTTTGTAATTTATGGATGCATTGGTGTTATGGAAATAATGTTAATATGAATAAAGTACGAAACTTATATGAGATGTGCACTTGAAACTATATCAATATGTTGTGTGTACTATAATTGGGATTGTGTGGGATCACGACGGGTGCGGGGGAAATCTGGCAGAACCCAAATTGTCACGTACCGCCTAGCGGTACCTAGACTGCCGCCAGGCGAAGAAACAGGGCAGAGGACATCTCGAGTTAACTTTACGAGTTGCGTTTTGTGGGGTTTTGCGGATGATTTCTGCGTGACTTGGGTTAGTTGGCAAGGGTTTTATTCCCTTGAAACAGGTGAGGGAGCAAATGGTAGTGAATATAAGGGTGAGTTTGAAGGGGATCAAATGCATGAAATAATTAAAGGATATTTAGACAAAATGTGAGGAATTGTATGCTTTGAATAGTAATTATGTGCTCTCTAGAATGTTGATCAATAATGGAGATAATAGGTATTCATTGATAAAATAATGTAGTCATGACTGTTCACATTATATCTAAGTATAAAGCACAACTTGAATCATGAAAATTGTCATGGAGTGTAATTAATGAAAAGCAGTCATTAGGGCACCTAGGGTTGTTGATGCAACTGATTAAGGGATGGTTAACTGGTAGCATGATGATTGGGTAGTAGAATGTATCATAGTTGTTTAAGGGAATGATAATTGATTTGTGGATGAGTTACATGCGTGTATTGCGTGTTAGATATAGCATGATGTCTTAAATATTGTGAGTTTTGCTAAGGTTGATGTATTATGTAATTAGGGTCCCTTAAGACTTGAAGAAAATGCCAAAACCAGTAGAATTGCGCTAATGGTATGGCGTCTGGCGGTGTGAGATGCTTTGACTAGGGTTGTTTTCGCCAGGCGTTGACGGTGTGACAAGACTACTAGAGGGCGCTTGGCGATGTGAGATGGTCTGGAACCAAGTTTCGCCTAGCGACATAGGAGGCGCACCAGGTGGGTTTGGGTGCAGAGTTGGCTCGTGAGGGAGGCTTTGACACAACTTTGGATGAGGGACACAACATGATGCTTTGGTTGGGGGCCTAGTTACGAGTGTAACTTGTATTGGGGTAACACGTGACCACTCTAGGTTGTAGCTTGGTGGTTTAGGAAGCTCAGTGGAGTGTGCAAGATTGTGGCTCGTATGGTGAGGTTTTGGATGATTGCCCTCTTCAGTGCATCTGATTGAGTTTGGTAGTCTGGGACAACTACAAACTTCAATTCATTTTGGGGAACTCCACTTGGTGTCGCGGATTGTGGCTGTGGCAATTTATTCCTGCGTGTGGACTATTAGGTGGTGACCTGTAGTCGAAGGGGCGAGTAGACACTCGTGCAACAAAGATCAATCGGTGTACTCACCTATGGGTGTAGAATCAAGACGTCTAACGTAAGGTTTGGAAGTTAAGGAACTGGGGAGTGAGGGATGCTAACACGGGTTATGGTTATGAAATGCTTAATTTATGTCATGTTGTACTTATTTGTTTATATTGAGCTCACCCTATCTATGTATGTTTGGCGATGATCATATAACTCGTTACATGGGAGCAGATGTTGATGCAAGTGAGCGTGAGGATATTGAGAGATGGAGTAGGGAATGACCATGGGGATTTTACTAGTTTTCTTCTTGGAAGATTTATAGACTATTTTATATTGGCTTTACAAATACTTTATAGTTGTAATACTTGGACACCGCAGTTTTATTTAGTTTGGCGCGTTGAAATGAATAATTTAAATTTTCTCGCGTTTTGGGGAAAGAATTTGATAATAAATGAGATTTTTTATTATTTTATTTAGTTATTTTATTTTAAATAAGTAATTTTCGGTTAGGACGTTACACTCAGACGAGGAGGTCTCTCCCAATCGAGAACTCGCGAAATCTACAGGGCTCTCTGTTGGCAGTCTCGCCTAAGCGAGGGCCTTTAGCTTGAGCGAAAGACCTCTTTCGCCTGAGCGAGGGTCCATGGCCTTAGCGAGACTGGTGTAGGAATTTACTCTATGGTTGTTCTTTTCCATGTTTTTGGTTGTTGGTTGTAAGATTGGTTGGAGTACCCTATTTAAAGTATGAAGTATGTGAATATGCATGTAATATCTGATTGTATGGACTGGAATTTATGAGCTTGGTATGAGAAAATGTATGGATCATGGTTGGTTGGTTGGTTGAATATTGGCATGAGATTGGTATGCATGATAAATCTATGGTTGGTTGGTGAGGCATGACTATGGTATGGGTTGGACGTAATTCCATGAATCTCTTGGTGAGATCTCATGGTGGTGCCTTGTGTGATGAATGTAATTCCATGGACCTCTTGGTGAGAAATCAGGGTTACGTAGTTCTTTAAAAAATCTTGTTTGTTTAAAAATGTTGATATTTGGTATTTTGAAAATTTTGTATTTTTTGGTGTTTTTGAGATTATTTGAAAAATAGTGTCACACGATGTGAGCGACCGGATATACACCAAAAGAAAAAAAAGGAAACAATTTTTCGATAATAATTTTTTCTTAAAAAAAGAGTGTCACATGGTGTGGGCGATCGAACAGACACAAAAAAGAGAAAGAAAATTATTTTTAGTATTTTTTTTTATTTTTGTGAATTTTTATGATTTTCAAATATTTTTGGGTTTTTAGGAAAATAACGTATATAAAATGAATGTGAGATTAAATAAATAAATAAAAACTAGGTGAAAAAAAAGAAACAAGATGCATGGGAGGGTGCAAGATGTAAATAGTAGGGTGCAATGAGTAAAAATTGAAAAATGAAGTGAAAATAAACGGAGGGTGTGAACTGAGAAAAACAGGTGCAATCCGCAAAAGCATGAAGGGTGTAAACGTGAACAGTGGTGGTGTAATAGACTCAGACAAGAAAAACACAAATAGTTCTATAAATCACACAAAAAAGGGGCGGAAATCAACTAAGGGGTGCATGAAGAAGGACGAATCTGAAATCTAGTCCTAGCCCAAGTAAATGCGATGAGAAACCCTAATTAATCTAACCCTAATCTCTTCTTGATTAGCAAAGCAGATCCCCAAATCACATGGATCCTTTCGCATGAACAAAGCAAACATCACCATCCATCTATGTTGCACCCATTCTGATCGGTGATGGACCCTAGCGAAAATGTCGACCACTGCTAGGAGCTTAGCTGGCAGCGACACATCTTTCTCTTCCTTCCTCCCCAACGCGAGATAGGGGTGACTTCTTGCTCGTGTGGCCACTCGACAACTCCGAACTCCCTCACGGTTGCAGGGCCCCGCCCACACGAGGAACTACGTCAATGATTCCAGCCGTCGTCGGCGTCCACGCAGGCACCCATTCATCTCCAATCCTCAGTCTTTTTCTTACGCGAGAGAGAAAGGTGTCATAGACTCTATGGCTCGTCATCATCGTGCCAACCACCGCGATTGGGTTTGCAACCGTCATGCGACCATACCCCACCGTTTAGAGCTCCGACCCTTCGACAGCACAGCCGTCGGCGATGGTTTCTCCTATTTTTGTTTTGTTTTCTTCCCTTTTAAAAAAAATGCTTCTCTGTTGGAACTTGTCGTGTTATTTTGATTTTGGTTTTTATGCAGATGTGAGATGAAGAGGGTGATGGGTATGCGTGGTACTGGAGGAAAATGATTTTGAGATTAGATGATGAGTATAAAGGGAGGTGTTCTAATGGCCAAATGGGTGCTGCTTTTGGGTCTCAGTTTTTTTGTTGGTTTTTACAGGTGGAAGACATGAGCGTGGAGTTTGTAATAGTGGGGGAACTAGTGAATGGATGATAACCATTAATGCAGGTGTGAATGAAGTGTGTTTTTTTAGGGAAGGAAATGGAGTAATGGTGATGAAGGTGAATGTCGCTGTCCGAGAATGAGTGAATAGGGGAATGAGGAATGTAAAACGTGGTGTTATGATCAGATGGATGTAAATTTGCTGTTGTGTGTATTCTGGCTGCAGGTTGAAGTGGTCGGGTTCTGGGCGTTTTATTTTATTTAGATTTATTTGGATGCAAGGTTAGAAGCACATGTAAATACATGTAGATGGAGGTGACAACAACTCCCACATAATCAAGAATCAACAAAATAGAACATAACACAACAACACATCATAATCGACATCATATTCCATCAAGTGCACAACAAACCACATATACTTCAAATCACATTTACGCAACCACTCAAAGACTCTCAAGTAACAGACTTACCTCTTGTGCCTCTTTCTCTCGTGCTCGCCCACCTTCTTCTTTGCTTTTTTTTTTTCGTTCTTCTTTGTGTGCTCCTTTTCACCTTGTTGCTCTCTGCTTGTTCTCTTATCAGCCCTTTCTTTTTGTGTGCTCTTCCCTGCGATCCAATTTTCAAAAATCTTCCCCAAGACCTCTTGATTTCCCTCTTTTTAATCAGTCAATCCTCTTTCCTCTTCCCCATGAGTCGTTCCCATATTTCCCTTTTCATTCATCTTCTGTATGGGTATTTAAAAAATTGTGAAAGCATGCAACCGATCATCTTCCTGCCACTCTACAATAGCTATACTGCCATGACTGCCTGCCAATGTTGCTGGTTGCCGTAGTGATGCACAAATACTTAAGATTTCCCATTTCATGTAGAGACCCAAAAGTGTGCAAAAAGGAAAGAGTTGACTTTCACTAATGGGATGACTGGGCAATAGATGGACTTCTTTTTCTTTTTTTTTCATCTTTATCATAATTTTTTTAATTTCTAATTTAATTATTTTTTTTCTTCTTTCTTCTTTCTCTTTTTTCCTTACACATATTAAAAAAAAGGGTTAAGTATGTTTTTAGTCCCTAAACCTTGGTCAAAAATTGGAATTCGTCCCTGGTCGAAACTTTGATAAATTTTGGTCCCTAAACTTTAAAAATGAATGAATATAGTCCTTTTAATCTAATTACGCTGATTTTTTTTCAACATGTGGAATGTGTTTCATGTTAATATTGGAGTTGTTTACGCCGTTTGACACATTCTCGGCTCAATATTTACTGAGAAATGCGTTTGAAACCTAAAAAAAAGTTAACAAAATTGGGTTGAATGCGTTTTAACTCAATTACGTTGATTTTTTTTTTCAACATGTGGAATGTGTTTCATGTTAATATTGGAGTTGTTTATGCCGTTTGACACATTCTCGGCTCAATATTTACTGAGAAATGCGTTTGAAACCTAAAAAAAGTTAACAAAATTGGGTTAAAAGAACTATATTTATTCATTTTTAAAGTTTAGGGACCAAAATTTATCAAATTTTCGACCAGGGACGAATTACAATTTTAGGTCAAAGTTCCGGGACTAAAAATATACTTAACCCAAAAAATAATAATAAAGACAAACCGAAAAATAAAATAAAATAAATCAGTAATACTAATAAAAATAAAGAATAAAATAAAAACAAAAAATAGCCGAGATAAGATAAAAATTCAAAATAAAAAATTAAAAGATAAAATAAAAATAAAGTAAAATAGACACAATAAATATAAAAGTAAAAGAAAATAAAAATAAAAAATAAAACGAGAAAAAAATTAAAATTGAAATAAGATAAAAAGTAAAAAATAAAATAAAAAAATTATATATTTGTAGTCAATTCAATGTTCACTATTTTGTATTTTTTTTTTAAAATTCACTAGTGCAAAATAAGTATATTAGATCGGTTCTGGAGCGCATATTAGATCGGTTCCACAACCGATCTAATATACACTGATGTAATATGTCAAAGACATATTAGATTGGTTCTGAAACAACAGATCTAATATCTTTTACTGAAAAGAAAAAAAAACATTTTCGAAAGTGACCATGTGAAGGGGCAAAGGAGAAACGAACCACCAAAGACCACCAACAAACCACCAGGGCAAAGGAGAAACGAACCACCAAAGACCACCAACAAACCACCACGGACCAACACCAACGAACCACCAACGAACCACCATGGAGAACACCGCACCCCAACCGCAAACTTGACTAAGAGACTTCATGAAACACCATGGGGACCAGCGACACACATTCGGTAAAGCAGCGGCATCACAAATTTGCTTCATTTGCAAAGGAGATGATAAAACACCAAGCACCGAAAAATAACAACTACAAAAAGAGCTTTCTCCACAAACAAAAACCCTAGGCATGAGAAAATGAGGGAAAAAAACACTAACTTGTTGCATTGGTTGTTGAAGAGTGGCATGGAAGAGAAGAAGAAGCTTGTTGAAGCACGATGCGATAGTGGTAGGGCACGGCGACGGTGGTCATTGGCGCTTGGAAGAGAAGAAGAAGCAGTGGAGGCACAAGAGAAAAGACCAAAGCAGGCATGAGAGAGAAGACGAAGTTCGGTTCTTTATATAACCGATCTAATATATACATATTAGATCGGTTTTCCCTATAACCGATTTAAAATACTTTTCATTATTTACAAAATTGCCACCGTGTTTTAAATTAAATCTGTTCCACTTCAACCGATCTTATATCCTGTTCTAATATCTCCATTTTGCACTAGTGATTATTTTTTAAGTCAAATTTTGTTATCCGGACAAAAGTGGGTAATGACAGAAGGCTAACCTTGTGTGTGGTAGGGTGAACCCCATTGACAATGACTCTGCAGATCAATAGAGGCTACCACAAGTGCAAACTTAATTGTATGATAAAATCTTTTTACTCTAACTTACCTTTCTGTTTGCTTGTGTTTGTCTTGTGTGTGGTTTTTCCTTCTTGCAATGATCATCGATTTATTGATGTGAGCAGATGTGGAAACCCCTAGTGGTCACTAGGGTGATGGAAACTCTGCAGTGTACTCAGGCTGTGACTGAATCTCATTCCTTTGAGTACTCCTAGTAGACACTGTTGCTTATGTACTAGCTCGTCCTATGAGCAAACTTTTTGGACAACTGTTAAACTTATATGTTTTATGTTGTTAACAACACCGTTGTGTGTCTTAACTTTGTCTTCTAGTACCTTCTAGATAACTATAATGGTTTATAATGTGTATATCTTGGTGTTGCTCTTTTATATTATAATTTGTGTGATGTTTCATTTATAAAATTTATTATCTATTAAATGGGACTTACAATAAAACTAAAATAAAAAATTTTACAAAAATTAAAACCAATGATTAATTCCTTTATTTTACATAACTTGCCCATTTCTTCGCTGTTTTACGTTTCTATTCCTATTGTGCCTTTCACAATATTTAATTCCTAATGACTAAAAAAATAAAAAAGAATAGCTGTTGCAAGATTGTAGAGTTGGTGAAACTGCTAATCACTATGCATCGACCAAAATGTTGTGTTTGTTGGGTTCTACCCATATATTTTAAATGAAAAAAAAAAAAATAGTCCAGTCCAATCTTACGGCTGGACAAAAGAATTAGGTTAAATTTAAAAATGTGAAAAATAATTTAAAATTTAAATAAAATACTTTATTTCTTTAAAACTAAGTGACAATTGAAATTAATTTAAGACCAAAATACATTTTAATAATGTCATATTATTTAAAAAAAATTTAAAAATTATATTTATTATTTATATAGATAGGTGCAAAATTGATGATGCACTTGATTATAAGTTTAAATTAGTATTAGTATATCTTCTTCAGCTTGATATTTTTATTTTATTTCTATAAGACCAGTAAAATAATTCGACTAACATTTTCGCAGATTGAGATCACGCAAGACAGATGTTCATCAAAAAGCCAGAGTGAACAGAGAATCAGCTCAGAGCAAAAGAAGAAAACCAGAATGAGCAGCGGCGCTGGGCAAGTGGCGTGCGTCACCGGCGCTTCCGGTTACATTGCTTCCTGGATCGTCAAATTTCTTCTCCATCGTGGTTACACTGTTAAGGCCACTGTTCGCGACCCAAGTCGGTGTTATTTTTTTCTTCTTTAATTTGTTGTTTTCGTGGGTGATAATTTTTCGTCACGGTTGTGGTCACAGTGACGCATTATCATTTCGAAAATTAAAGATTGGATAAAATGTGATGTGTAGATGATCCCAAAAAGGTAAATCACTTGCTTAAACTTGATGGTGCCAAGGAGAGATTGCATCTCTGCAAGGCGAATCTTCTAGAAGAAGGTTCATTTGACTCTGTCGTTCAAGGGTGTCACGCTGTGTTTCACACTGCTTCTCCCTTTTATCACGATGTCAAGGATCCGCAGGTTTGTTTCATTTGCAATTCGATTTGTGCATTTTTTTTTTATGTGTGGCCGTCTAATATTTTGTGTTTTTTCTTTTATCGATTTTAGGCTGAATTGTTGGACCCAGCAGTGAAGGGGACTCTCAATGTTCTGAGATCGTGTGTAAACTCGCCGGTGCTGAAACGCGTCGTTTTAACCTCTTCTATTGCTGCAGTTGCGTACAATGGAAAGCCTCGAACCCCTGATGTAGTGGTTGACGAAACATGGTTTTCCGACCCAGATTTCTGTAGGGAGTCACAGGTATGTGTTGTTTCGTCTTTTCTTGGAAGTATACGAAGATTCAATGACAATACTAGCAGTTCATAGTTGCTTTCTTTTATTGCATACTTTTATCCGTGATTATTTTTTTGTTTCTCCAACCCTTGAAACTTGATAGACAAGTTGCTCAAGAGTGGGATCATGAAGACCAATTCATTCTCCATCTTCATTGTCATTATCTTCATCCCCTGTCCCCCCTAACTCATTGCACTAATCAATGACATTTGAGTATAATAAGTGGTCAATTTCATCCCTAATATTGCATATACCAGCTAATATTAAATATACCAGCAAGTTGATGAATATGCTTTTATGGTAAACCAAATCGAGCAAATTTTTATTAGAGCGGCAAAGGGAGCCACAACCGCCGCGAGCATACCAAATTTTGTCCTGTTCCATCTAACCTGTCCAACTTACCAGCCAAAGGTGAAAGGCTGATCCACGGGTCTAACTTCGTTTTTAAATTAAAAGTTAAAATAAAAATTATTTTAAAAAGATTAACTTTTTTATATTGTAATATTTCAAGATATAAATATGTAATAGTTTTGCAATTTAAAACATTGACACAATTAAATTCTAATTATTAATTATAATAGAATAAATATATTTTAATTAATAATTAAGTTTAAAAAATATGTATATAATTATATATACTTAGAATATATATATATATATATATATATATATATTAACAAATTTAAAAAAAAAAAATTAGTGGACCACCTCGCCAACCTATTGGCTAACCCATTGGCGGGATGGGTGAAGATTTTCAGCTTGTTTTAGTACATCGACCAGTGCCTTATTTTTTTGACGGGTCAAAACGGCCTGATTTGCCCCACCTATAATTTTTATTGTCAGACATGGTTTGTTCCCAAACAGACATCCACACACACAAAACATTAATAGAAACCATTGATAGAAAAATCAAAGTACCTCACAAGGACAACAACCAATATCTTCCCGCGAGAATGTCTCCTATTCTTTGATTTCCAAAGCATGTAAGTGCACAAATGTTTTTCGCTATATAACTAATGTTCTACCCAATGGTTTGAAAACCCGAATAGTTGTATGTAGCAGGCAACTCCAAGAACGCTGTAGCAAAAAAAGTCTTAAGTTTCTTCAACAAAGCATACAAGTAAACAACAAAAGTCAAATATAAGTTTCCTAGATTGGAATTATGAGTCATCTTTTAAATACAAGTCTTTTTTATTATTTTCACTTTTACTACATTTATAGAATGCAATTTTGGAAATTGAAATCCCAAAAATCTCCCTCCAATTTTAACGTGTCTGTTGTAAGGTGTTTTTTGGAATCAACAGATGCATAAAACCTTATGTATTCACAAGACCTCACAATGGCTCCAAAGGATTAGTAATGATTTTCTTTTTCTCAATATCTGTATATAGAAGACCTCTTGAGAAGAAAGGTTAATGATGATAGTAAAGAAAAAGCTCTTAATGCTCTTGTAATCTTTTGTAATCCTTAAGCCTTAAGTTTTTGAGCAAAAACAATGTTGTGTTCATTGACAACCTAAAAAAGTTTTCTTAATCTTGTATTCCGTCTTAGAACATTAACTCTCTTTTAGTGAACAAACCTTGTGACCATTTAGATACCACCCTTTGTATAATCAAAGTATTTAGCTAGGAGTGATTAGGTCCAAATAATATTCACTGTCTAGGTAGGAGTGACTGCCTGTTTAAACAATAGTTAGTGTGTAGCCGGGAGTAATTGTAGTTCAAATAATATTGTGTTTAGCTAGGAGTGACTGAGGTTGAAAGAATACTCGTTTTGTATCGTGCAAAGTTAGTCAACCAATGGAACTTGATTGTGTTGATAAAAAAACTAGACATAGTCTGAGTTTTCAGACAAACCGGTGTAAAAACATGTTGTGTAGATCTCTCTCTACCCTTATGTCTTTGAATTTCATATTATTAATCTGCAACTAACTAAAGGAGAGTTTTGAGAAAAGCTTTTGAAAAGTATTTTTGATAGTGCATTTGTCAACTTGAAGTTGCGTTTGACAATCTTCATTACATGGTACTCTTATGAAAAACTGCTTAGCAGTATGTTTTTCAAGTTAAAACTTCATTTGATCACTAGTTTCAAATGCTGACTTGTGAAAATTTTAAAAAGTCATAAATACACAATTCAACCACCCCTTCTTGTTTACTTTACATGTTTTCACAACTTCATCCGATTAAATTCAGTTTGTTGGTAATATTTATGAACTCTTTATTCACTTATTTTGATGCATAGTTGCACTAATAAACTAACTTGTTTTTAACGGCTTCCTTTTTTTGTTGTGAGAACAACTTAATAGTTGTAATTTTAAATGCATTAGACAATTGCTACTGAGCTATCATACTTATTTTTATTCAAATGTTGACAAATTGTTATAATTTGTCATTTATGTTATGTTACCATGTTCTTCACATTTCTTGCTATTTTCTATTTATGTTTTAGATGTGGTATACACTTTCAAAGACTTTGGCTGAAGATGCAGCCTGGAAATTTGTAAAAGAAAACAACATTGACATGGTTACAATTAACCCAGCAATGGTTGTTGGACCTCTCTTGCAACCAGTCCTTAACACCAGTGCTGCTTCCATTTTAAATGTAGTTAATGGTAATTACTATTTATATATTATGCTGAAAAGTTTATAGATTTGTTTTGTCTGCATCTTGATTACACAATGTATTTTTTTCAGCTCAAACTATTTTGTGGATCAAATGAAATGAAAAGGAAAAATAAAATAATGAAGCATAAATTAAAATGGAATATGAAAAGGAGGTTTTATAATAAAGACAATCTAAATGTACAATTGTACATTTGAGATATCAAATATGTGTATTTTAATCATATAGTTCTTGTTGAGCTACATGGTAGTATTAATATGTTTCCTTTATCTAGCTTGATTAGTGTCTAAAGTCAAAAGTTGATGTATTCATTTTGTAATAAAAAAAGAAAAGAAAAAGAAACAAAGTATGGCCTATAAGCCCCTTGTTAGAGATTCCTCTCTCTAAACTCCCAATATCAGTCCAATACTCCACACCTACATTATGTCCATCCTTTTCTGTTTAACAGACTTGCCTTTCTCATTCCGTAACCACATTTTCTCTCTATAACATACGTCCGCTTCTAATTTCCACTCTCTTCCATGCTTGGCTTGAGTGTTTTGGGCCTTCATGTGTGGATCTAAAAAGGTCTCTACTGTAGATTGATAGATCCTACCCTTACCACTCCCTATAACTGCTGCCATTTGCTCTAGGAAGAAAGGAGGAAAACGCTCTTAGACTTTTGTTGTTGGCTCCAAAGAAGTATCTTCTCCAAGATAAGCGACTTTTCTGTTTCTTTGCCATTATGTTTTCCTTTTCTCATAGTTTGATGCTGCTTCCAAGATAACAGGATCAAAGTCTGTTATAAACATATCAGGTGGCAACGTTGGTTTTGAAGTAGTGTCCTTCGTTGCTCATTTGAGCCAAGAGGCATAAAACACTGGGTTGATTCAAGCATTATTGGTAGCTGAATCTTATAAGTAACTTCCCTGATTCAAGAAATAGACTGTTAAGGACCAAATTAGGGAGAAGAGAGGTTACTGTTGATCCTTTGACAAATATAGTTTTGCTGCCTACATGGGAGTAACTTAATATACACCCAATTTTCTACCACATTCCTTCTATGTGCATCAGTATATTTCTTCATGTTTTATTGAGCTCGATGTAGATGAAACTTGAGCTACCTCAAAGCCTCATCTCGATCAACCAGAACTGCATCATAGATTCAATTGCCTTTTCACCAAGTATTGCATCACAGTTGAGGCCTTCCTACCATACATCATCCCAAAGGGCACCGTACTTGTGGAAAAAGGAGATGAAGTATTATTACTTGAATTTAGATGTGATAAAAAATCTGAGTGTATGCTCAGCTGATGTGTGTGGGGTGTGTGTGTGTGTGTGTGTGTGTGTGTGTGTGTGTGTGTGTGTGTGTATATAAAGATTAGTTCAATTATGTCTCAAAGAGGAAGGTTACACCCTATGTTCCTTATGTGAAATCCAGGTACACCAAAAAACAGCTTTATGTTCCTTGCTAAGTGTTAAAACAACTTGTATTTCTCAATATGTGGAAAGTCAAGGTCCATGGGTACTTGACTCAAGTTCTCTAATCATATTCATGGTAATAGCTCTTCATTCTCATTTATCTATTCTAAAAAAATTCCCCACCTTGTTATTGTAGCTAATGGATCCAAAGTTGCATATCAAGGAATTGGTCAAATTCCTTTATCTCTTTTAAATCGTAATTTTGCCTTGTACATTCTATATTGTTCTTCTCTAATCCAATTAACTCACTCTTTAAATTGTTTTGTAGTTTTTTTGTCATATAGGAACATGGTACGGGCTATCTAATTGATGAAGGACATGAATCATAAGGACTTTACAATCTGAAAACAAGCATACACTTGTCCTTTAAGCTTTTTTATGATGGTTTGGGTCATCCAAGTCTAGCCAAGTTGAATATAATAGCTCGTAGTGTTAAGACACAAGTGTTAGAATGTGAATCATGTCAAATAGTAAAACATGTTAGGTCATCTTTTCCAAAATAAAATGAAAATAGATGCAACTCAATTTTCTCTACCATTTATTTATTCAAATATTTGGGGACCTAGTTGTGTTAGATCTTTTGACTTTAGATTTTGTAACCTTTATTGATGACTTTTGCCATTATACTTGGATTTATTTTAATGAAAGATAGATTTAAACTTTTGTTCATATTTATGTCTTTATTGAGATTAAGAACCAATTTGAAAAAAAATTAAAGTCTTTCAAAGTGACAATGCTAAAACATGTTTTCTTGTTGAACTTTCTTCCTTTTGATCCACACAAGGTATTTTTTATTAGTCCACCTATGTCTACGCACCACAACAAAATAGCATTACAGAGAGGAAGAATACACATCTCAAGGAAACAACATGCTCTTTAATGTTGAATACAAATGTTGTACACTATTGGACAGATGCAATTTTCACTGCTTGTTCTTTGAGGAATATAATGCCTTGTTTACTGATAAATAACATGCCTTCTTATTTTGAGAATCAAATTCCTCACTCCTTTTTTTTCAAATGATTCCTTATTTTATGTCTCTCCTAAGGTATTTAGTTGTACTTGTTTTGTGTATATTATCTCTCTAGGCTTAGACAAACTCTCTACAAAGGCTATTAAATGTGTTTTTTTGGCATATTCTCACATTCTTAGATATATCAAGAAGGCTTCAAGACAGGGATTGTTCCATAAAGATAGAGGAAATACTCAAGTTGTTAGTAAGTGAACTTTAAGCCTAACTCAACTCCACAAAACCGGCTTGTAAGATGAGCTTTGCCTTATCTTGTGGGACTTTCAACACCCCCCCTCACGCTGAGGTATATAAATCTTGTGTGTGGGTCTAGAAATAGGTGGTCTGATAGGGCCTGATAGGGGGTGGAATAGAATGTCCAAGAAATCTCGCTAGGTTAGGCTTTAACTATGACTCTGATACCATGTTAGTAAGTAGACTTTAAGTCTAACTCAACCCCACAAAACCGGCTTGTAAGGTAAGATTTATCTTATCTTGTGGGACTTCCAACACAAGTTATAAGGTATTATGAAGTAGATCAGGTTGGTTGTTCATTGAGAGTAGATACACCACAAGATATTATGTTAAGTTGAAATGTATATGTTATTAAACCAATCCTTCAAGAGTTGAAATTTTGTCAAGTTGACCTTATCAAGTTGTATTGTGATAATTAAGCAGCCCTTCATATTGCTTCAAATCCCATGTTTTATGAAAGGACCAAAGACATAGTGATCAATTGTCATTTCATCCAGGAGAAGTTGTTTCCCGAGAAACTATGTATTGGACTTATCTGCTTTAACCACCAATTTGTATGTATCCTCACTAAGTCCTTAAAAGGACCTAGAATTCAGTTTATATCTTTTAGGCTTGGTGCATACTATTTATATGCTCCAACATAAGGGTGAGTTTAAATTTATGTTTTGTTATAGTCAACCCTCTTGGGTATGACCTATTCTTTTTCAGTATGTCCATTGAGGACATCCACTTTAGCTACCATGTCCTCTTTAGTATCTACAACCTCCTCCTCTTCCTCATGGTGCTACCATTGATGTTGACCTACTAACTTGAGCTGAATTTTCATCTTTTAACAAGGTAGGCACTCGGAAAAGTCTATTGACTAAGTTGTTCATTGAAGGAATGTAATCACTTACTAATATTATTTGGTCATGTTCATGATCAAAATTTGAGTGTAGACTTCTTAGATTGAAGACCATGTCTAACTTGTCACGTTTTTTTGTTGATACCCTCCAATGAATCAACCACAAGGAATTACTTTAATTCTTCTATTGATTCCCAAGCCTTTGCTACACTAGAGGGGAAATAGTGATGAGAAGAGAGGGAAAAAGATCCCTAACCTTGAGGGGAGAGAGCTATGTGAAACAAACTAGGAGAACAAGGGTAGAAACATGCCTTGAAAGATGCTCTAACAAGATGGATGGCAACGATCCAATGTGATGTCACTAAGGTGACCTGTAGAACACAAACACCTAGTAAGGAGCTAACTATGATGGTGCATGGCAACTCGTCACGGAGTGTCTGGTCATGCAACCATTGGGGTTGCTCTTCTTGAGGCACAACTAGTCCTGACTTGGCCGGACAAAACGATGGTGGACATGCTGTCCATTATTGGATCCAACTAACCTGAAAGAGATTTTATTGAGGAAGAAAGAGTGTATTGGGCCCTTTGAAGGTGCTATTGGGTGAGATTAGTTGAAGATAAAAAAATTCATCAAGGATGTATAGCTTAACATTGTGGGGAAATTTTATTTTTGTTGAACGTAAAAGCGGAGATAAACTATGCAAAAATTGCTCATGGGTTTTGTGACTTTATTTGGATAAATAGGATGCTAAAAGGATTTATTTATTCTTCACCAAGTGTCTATAAAGCTATTATGCATGTCTTACTCTTTCATCAGCATCCATAACGTTCAAAATTTACTTGATATGATGAATAGTATTAACAAATTTCACAAAAACTTACCTTATACCATGTTCAAACCAAGTTGAAGGAAGCATATAAAGCTTTGTTGAAGTCAAACATTGACTCTAATGTTAGCAGGCTGGGAATGACTGACGACATCAGCTTGATGGGGGGTACATAGGATAGTAATCTCAGAAAAAGGAAGCATACAGCATCTTACTATCTTTTTGAGTTATTTAGTTGTCATTGTAAAGAATATTAGTATTTCCTATTTGCTTCCAATATATTTGATTTTTCGTCTCACTGCACAATTCTTAGATAATTGAAGAAATTATTCCATCACCATGATACAGGTGTGCAAACATTTCAGAATACATCTTTTGGATGGATCAACGTGAAAGATGTTGCAAATGCCCATATTCTAGCATATGAAAGTTCTTCAGCTAATGGAAGATATTGTTTGGTTGAGAGGGTCGCACATTACTCAGACGTTGTGAAGATTTTACGTAACTTGTACCCAACATTGCAACTTCCAGAGAAGTGAGTATGATTTATTTTGATAGTTTCAAGAATGCATAGAATTCATATATAACGTGAAAAAAAAAAAATCCCGGTGTTTTGTACCTTACTATCTGTGCTTCATTTACTTGTTTGAAAATTGAATTTAGTGTCAGAAACGCAATAGGCATTGATGATTTGAAGCTATACAAAACTTGGATTCTATTGGCTAAAACAGCATAACTTTCCTAAATTAAGACTTTACAACTATCAATTTGTCCTAATTTATAATATCAATCTATTGTAACTTGTGTTCATATAAAAAATTGTTTTAAGTTGCTAAAATTACAATACATTACTGTACAACTGGTGGGGTACAATAACTCTCCTCTTAGCTGGAGATTGGATATCTACTGACGTTTCCATACATGAATATTTTATGCATTCCCTATGTTAATTAGGTATCCTGGATCTGAACATGTATTGGTTTGTGCATGCAACAATACATATTCAACTTCTGTTGCATATTTGAGATACTTGATGTGTCACCGTAAGCTAATGGATTATATGTTCCTGAGATAGGGCCAAGAATAAAAATTTCGCATGTGATGGTCTTTCAAATTTTCTTTTGGATGAAAATCTCTTTAGATTATAGGGTCCAACTGACTCTTCATTCGGTCTACATTTTGTTTTGCATTTGTATAACTATAAATAATTCAATTTTTTCTTGTTTTTATTTTTTAATATCGTTTCACTGTGTCAACAATATTACCAGGTGTGCAGATAATAAGCCATATGCGCCAATATATCAGGTTTCGAAGGAAAAAGCAAAGAGTTTGGGGATTGAATTTATTCCCTTGGAAGTGAGCCTTAAGGAGACTGTGGAAAGCTTGAAGGAAAAGAAGTTTATAAAATTTAATTTGTCACCTTAAAGATACAATTTTGATTTGTGATATCTCCCTGAGGAGGAGAAAACCTGGAAACCTTCTCTACATGTCACTCGGCTTCTTGTGATGAATAAACTTACAGTAAAATAAGGTAAAATTCAAAACTAGTGTTAAGTACTGAAATAAGCTATTTTTGGTCTGGATTGTGCTAGTGACAATTAAGTTTCTAACATGCGGTTGAGTCTGCACTATAGATTGCATTCTTTATATATTATATTTTATTGAAATAGGGTATTACAAATTGGGGGTTAGGCTTGAATCGCAAGTGTCGCGTGGAGGTTGCAGTCGAACGTAACAAATCTCCCTCGCAATCCATGGGTTTTTTGACCATCATAAAAAAAGCCTCATATATATATATATAAGGACTAATACTATATCTGAAAACAATAAAAGCCTATTACATATATAAATAAGGACTAAGACTTTACCTGAAAAACAACACAATTTCACTGCATCTTCTCTTCACTTCTACTCTCCTTATTCTTTTATTTATCATGGGTTAATTTTACTCTTTGAGAGTATTTTTTGTTAGTTCTGAAATTTTCGATAGTATTTTTTGTTGATTCTCAAATATATTATCAAAACATCAAGATGATTGAAGATAAAGACATCAAAATTCAAATCAATAAGTATCACAAGCTGCTTGAAGATATCAAAACAGAGAATATAATTTTGTCTAATAAGTTTGTTTTAGAACTTTTGATCGAGAAACTGTCATCATGATTTTAGAAATATCGAGGGGAATAGGGTTTAAGCCACTTACAAACAAATAAGTGTTGGTAACCCAACATTTGTGTTTGGAGATTCCATGAATAAGGTTTGTATGGGTAAAAACAAGCAACTTGTTAGTTCTGATAATATTAAATTGAAAGTGATTGAGACTGCATTATTGAAAGGTTAAACTTTGTAATTAAAGTTCTTTGTGGTGTAAGGACTTTAGTTTAAACAAAGTTTTTAGTGATTTTCATATCCTTTATGGGTGGTGTATGATTTGTAATATATGCTTGATGAAATTACCTATATGAGTGTCTAGTGGGGCCACTTATATGAGATCTTGGCATGACCTTATAACTCATGAATATCGAGCACGTGCATTGCCTAGTAAGCATAACACAATGATAACAACAAGAATTATATGGGTTTATTTTGATTAATAAACCGCTAACACATACCAAGTGTTTTGGTTCATATAGTTTGTTATGCCAACTACATTGTGTTTTAAGTTTTTCAATACAAGATTGGTTCATATAGCTTGCTATACCAGCTTTGATGTATTATATCCTATGTGAGACTAGAAATTTTCTTCTTTTTTCTTTCTCTATCTTACATTTTTGCAATATGTTGAGGATTGTTATTGAAATAGGGTATTATTACAAAAGGTACCCTTTTGTATTTGAATAGAATGAACCTTCCGATAGAAACTTGAAGTTCTTAATATGCTCCTTGATATGCTTCGCGCTCTCAATCTTCATCTTCAAAATGATGGAAATTAGTTGCAATGCTTCAGTTGTAGATATCTCCATGTCACGTGGGGGGTTAGGCTTGAACCACAAGTGTCACATTGATGTTGTAGTCAAATGTTACAAATTCTCTTCCATGTTCCATTTTTTTTGTCCATCATAAAATCCTTCTAAATCTATAAATGGGGGCTCATACTTCATCTAAAAACAACATAACTTCATTAAATATTCTCTCTACTTCTACTCTCCTTTCTTATTCTTTAATTTATCCTGGGTTAATTTTAGTCTTTGAGAGTATTTCTTGCTAGTTCTAAAATCCTCGGGAAATCCAAGAAGTTTATGTTGTATTTTGGTGTACTTATGCAATACACCTTGGATAAGTCCTTAAACGTAGTGAATCTACACGTCTCAAAAATTCTACTTTGCTCATGTTTTTGTCAACTTTTACAACACTATGTTACTAAAAAATGTCTGATACAACTAGCGTTCTATATCTTTTCCGTGTTTGTATACTTGCTAGTTCAATCTTGTAAACCGTATGAAAGTAAGATATTTTAAATTTAGGATACACAATGTGTGCGTGTGCATGTGTGAGCATAAACATACTTGAAAGAATTCATATGAAAGAAAGAAAAATTTTATTCAATTTATTCATTTGAAATAGTACATCAATCTCTGTATAAAGAGAACTTTAACCTTAAGGTAATAATTATAAAGATATCTCTAGAATCTTCTAACAACCATTAGCTTCTACTAATACATTTAATATTCCACCAATTTCTAGTAATGTATTTATTATCCTACTTACAACATTCATCTTGAGTTGGTGAATGGGTATATATTATTCCCAACTTGCATATAAGAATTTGAAATCACTTAGTGGGAAGACCTTTTGTAAACAAATATGTTAACTGAAGCCCAGGCTGGACATAGAAAGTAGAGATAAGATCATTATCTAGTTTCTCTTTAACAAAGTGTCAGTCTATCTCTGTGTTTGGTCCTTTCACGTTGAACTCGATTGTGAGGAATGTTAATAGTTGGTTTATTATCACAATAAAGCATCATAGGTACTTCTCATTCCACTTTAAAATCATTTAGAATAATTCTTAGCCATAACAATTCACACACCCTTTGTGCCATAGCTCGGAACCAACCTTTGCACTAGACCTTGCAACAACATTTTGTTTCTTACTTCTCCAAGTCACCAAATTTCCATCCAAGAACATGCAATATCTTGTGGTAGATTTCCTATTTGTGATAGACCTTGCATAATATGCATCATTATACACTTCCATTTTTAATTTTCACTTATATTGAACAATAATCCTCTTCCTGGACTTGTCTTCAAATATTAAAGGATTTTATTTACAATTTGTAAATGTCTCTCCTTTATGTCATGCATAAACTGGCTAACGACACTCACAACATATGCTTTGTCCAATCTGAGGTGAGCTAAGTAAATGAGATTCTCAATAAGTCTTAGATATTGACCTTTATTTGATGAAAAACTACCTTCATCACTCTCAATTTTATGGTTTTTGTTCTATAGGAACTCTAGTGGTCTTGCAATCAATCATACTTGTTTCTTTGAGAAGATCAATAATATGCTTTATTTGGGAGATAAAGATGCTTGTCTTCGAGTAGACCACTTCTATCTTAAGGAAGTACTTCAACTTTTCTAGATCTTTCATTTTAGAATGAGCAGCAAGCTTTTCTTTCAAGATTTGCTTCTCATGTTCATGATCTCCTACAACAATGATATCATCAACATAGACCAAGAATTGTGTAAGTTTACCTTTTGGAAAATCCTTGATGAACAAGGTATGGTCACATTGACTCTGTCGATACCCCATGGAGATCATAACATGAGTGAGTTGTGCAAACCAAACACATGGTGACTACTTAAGTCTATACAAGGCTTTCTTCAACCTACATACTTTTTTCCTTTTTAGTCCTAAAACCAAGGAGAATTTCCATATAGACTTCTTCCTCTAGTTGTCCAAGCAAGAAAACATTTTTACATAAAATTATTGCAATTCCTAACCAAATAAGTGGCTAGTGAGAGAATGATTCTAATTGTATTCATCTTTGCCACTAGAGAAAATGTCTCCTCATAATCAACACCATTAGTCTAAGTAAATCATTTACCAACTAACCTTGCTTTGTAACGTTCTAATATGCCATCAGATTTATACTTTACATTATAAACTCATACGCATCTTACTACCTTTTTATCCAATGGCTTGTTAACAATTTCCCATGTTTGGTTCTTTTTTAAGGCACTCATATTTTCATTCATGGCTTAAACCCAATTCTCATCCTTCAATGCTTCTTGAACTAAAGTAAACTCTCTAATTACATTAATGGCAGAAAGGAAACTTTTGTGTTGCATAGATAAGTTTTTAGTAGTCACAAAGTGAGAAATACGATACTTGGTACAATATCAAGTTCCTCTTCTCAAAGTAATGAGCAAGTAATCAAGTTAAGGTTCATAATTAATTTTCAAGGAATTTTCCAAAGGTTCAAGGGTTTTAGAAGAAGGAACACTTACCTCGAGGTTAGATGATTGGTGTTATTTCTGGATCCGATTAGGTTGTTTTTGTGTCCTCTAATATTTCATACGGAAGAAGTCCTCTGGATGACTAATTTTTGGAGTTGACCCTAACTTGAGGACAAAGTTGGCCTTAGTCAGAGCAACTTCAGAAATATGGCTAATTTCTGGAGCTAACCCCTATTCAAAAATAAAGATGTCTTTGTTAGGAACTAACTTCAAAGATATCCATATGAGATGTGCCAAAAGTATCAAAAGTAATACGAAATGGTTATTGTATGAAAGGGATAAAAGATTATTCAAAAGACTCAACTTCAAAAGAACTCTACCCCTGAAGCTAAGAATATTTCGTAAAAAGAATTAGTTTCATAAAAAATGACATTCATGGAGGTAAAAACCTTTTGACTCAAAGGATGATAGCAACGATATCTCTTTTTATTATATGTATAACTAACGAATATACATTTAACAACTTTAGGATCTATTTTTGCATGAAATTGGCTATATATGGACAAACACAACACATTTAAACACTAGACTATAAAGACTAGAAAGAAAAGAAGCAGATGCAAAAAAGGAAGATATTAACTCAATAAGAATCTGACCATCTAAGAATCGATAAGGTAATTGGTTAATAAGATAGGCCGCATTGAGAATAATAATGCTTAGTGCAACTGCCATGTTGGAATAATATGATTCCTTAGTTCCCTTTTAATTAAAATAGAATAACAAGATAAAAGGCTCTCGATGTGGCATCATTAGGAACAAGGACAACTTTAATGGCAGAAGTTCCAACAAAAAAGAGTTTGATGACAACTCCAACAATAGCTCTGGCGAGGCTCTATTGACAACTCAAGCGATTGTTCTAGTAATGGTCGGATAAAGACCCAACAAAGGTTCAACAAAGACTTGATAAAGGTCCAACAGAGGTCCGACTAAGGTTCGATGATAACTCCAATGAAAGTCCAATAATAACTCTTGTGGACATCAAATGAGGTTTAATATTTACATTTTAACACGTCTATTTGTTTCAACAAATTATTATTGTTTTTAATTTTCTTAAAATTATAATTATTATTTTAAGTCAACAAACCTAGAGCTGTCAAAATGGGTTGGAACCCGCGAGCCAACCCAGCTCACCATGGGTTCGGGTCGGGTTGGGTTAAATTTTTTTTATAAATTTCAATACGGGTTGATTTTTGACCTGGTTCATTTAGAACCCGACTCACCCTAGTTGAACCCCTGGTGAGTTGGGTTGACTCACCAACTCGTAGATAAAAGGGTCACACAAGTATTTTTTATTTTTTTATTAAGTTGGGGTTTACATTTAAGTCATATTAGGTTATTTTTTTATCCAACACATAAATAATTTGTATTTTTTTATTATTTTGGTTTGTATTAAAGTTTATTTAGATTTTAATTAGAATTACAATTTAGTTTTGACTGAAAAAAAAATTATATATTTTTTTAATTAAGTGAACCCGTGAGCCAACTCATTTAACCCGCCAACCTGTGGTGGGCCGGGTCAAGTTTAACTTTTTTTGATTTGCTAAAAGGTGAACCGGTTTGGGTTAGCTTACTAAATCATCAACTCGTAGGAGATCAAACCAGGTCGGGTTGGATTACCTATTTTGACAGCTCTAAACAAACCTATGGACTAGTTCAAGAACATTAATATCATGTTAAAAAACTCAGATTTATTTATAATTTTTACAACCACGTCCACATATTTTTGGAGTTATTTGTATTAGTACATTAAATTAACTCCACTGTGGTATCTCTAACCATTAACTTAATGTTCTTTTAAATGTCCTACTTATTTATACAATTTCATCTATTTAAGTTCAAATTTTAATATTAATCATTATCATTTAGTCCTTCTAATAACAATAATAATATAATATTAAAATAAAATTATTAATTAATATAATTAAGGTATAAAAATTATTTTTAAATTAAAATAATTAGATTTTTCAGAATAAGATGTAAACACTAAAATTATAGAAAAAAATTGGAATTAAAATTTCATTCTTTTTTAAAATACAGCAGCTAAAGGTATAATTAATTCCAGAATCAATTTTAAATTCAAGAAAAACCAAACAAATATACTTTAAATATGAATGAAATGTATATGTTATATTAAATTATCCTCTTTCTTTTTTTAATTCATATCTTTGATAAATGATATCTTTTTATATTTTTCATAGGATCCTTAACTTTTTTTCATAAAAAATCTTTAATTTTATATTTTAAATCTGTTATAATTATTATTTTAGTTTTAGATAATACAATATTTTAAATAAAATTGAACATAAAATAAAATATTTAAAATTTTCAGAAATATGAATATTATCTTATTAAAAACATAAAAAATAGATGAATAGTATACTTTAAAATAGGTAATAAACATTATTTAGCACAATCTGTGAAGATAACTAGCAATTTCCCAATTTTTTTTTCCAAAAAGCACCATTGACCATTTTTTTTACTTAAATAGTAGCATACTGTAGTTTAAATTTACATGGATGGCACGATTTTTATTTTCAGTTGAGAATTCGGTCCTCTGGCAGCCGAATTCCAACTTATGATACTTTTTTTTTCTTTTTATTCCAAGTCAGAATTCGGTCTCAGGGATCTGAATTTTGAACTTGGTTTTTTTTTAAATGAAATAAAATTAACTTTTTAAAATTTTTGTAATAAAATAGATATAATATTTATTTTTTATCTTTTATCTTTTTGTAAAAATTTTACATTAAAGGTTAAATATATATTTTTTAAAAATAGATATAGTATTGTATTTTTAGTCATTTTTAGTATTATTTGAAAGAAAAAAAATAATAAATATTTGTTGATTTAAAAATAAATTTTATATTGTGTAGTAAGTTATTTTATGTGTAATTTGAAAATATAAACGTCAATTTAATTTAATTTTTTTAATAATTTGTGTAGTATTAATTTTTTTTAATAGGAGTAATTGGGTGCTATGTTTGGAATCTTTCCTTCGTGGACTTTCATTTCATTGTGGGTTCTGTATGTGGGGAGTAATGCTGGAATAAGTGTGGAGTTTTTCTTAATATTATGAGCATCGCTAACAGTTTTGTTAATGTAAAATATGAAACTTGAGTGTTAAGACAAAATGTTTTTTGTCATTGTATCATAGAAAAAAACTATTTTCATAACCACGAAATTGAAAAGCAGCTGTTTTGGATGGTGTAATGAAAAGATGTCCCTTAAAGTATGTATGAGGTATGTGAGGAGTCTTGTTGGATAAAGTTGTGAGTTATTCTTATTATTTTGAACATTAGTTGCAGTAATTCAATGGAAAGTATAAAAATGGAAAATATAAAACTTGAGAGTCAAGAGAAAAATGTTCATTGTAATCATATGATAACACAATAATATTTCTAAGACTACTAAATGTTAATTAGATGGGGATAATGGAAAAAGGTCTCATAACTAATGAATGAGGTAGGTAGTGACTAATGATGGATTAAGTGGGGAGTTACGATGGACATTTTGATATTGAGTTATGAACAACAAAAGTAAATTATTTCCATGACGACCAAATTGAATAGTAGCTTATTTGGATGGTGAACATTACAAA
>Ga0214542_1005030_pt1 | contig 25586 bp, 10 predicted proteins | sample CNSS1metaG_FD_160096 | JGI IMG/M metagenome (GOLD analysis project Ga0214542, IMG submission 160096) | Root nodule microbial communities from cowpea collected in UCLA plant growth center, Los Angeles, California, USA - CNSS1 | ecosystem: Host-associated > Plants > Roots > Nodule | place: USA...
ATCCAACGGTGAACGAATCCGCAGCGCCGAATTTACTGCGACAGCTCTATGAAAAACGTGAACAGAATTTTCCCTCTACCTCTCCCTCTATGTGTTAGGGCTTTCAGTGTATTCTGACTCTATTGTTTTGTCTCTCTCTTTATTTTATAGCCTCCTCTCCACTAGGTTTAAGTGAGACATGGGCTTCTCAAATTTTGGACCTTTTCTCCACAGAGGAAGGGAGCCCAATACCCAACAAATACTACACTTGCATTTTTTTAAACGATAAATATTTGAAAAGTTACATTATATTTTTAACATTAAAAAATATTAAAGGTAAAAGGAAAAAGTAAATAGGTCAAATTATTCTTTTGATCATTGTTTTTTTTTTAAAGTGTCAAGTGTGTCTTCTAGTTTTTTTTCTTTTCAATTTGGTTATGACTTTTTTAAAAGTGATTCAATTTAGTCATTTTTGCTACTATTGCACATATAGTGTTGAAGTCATTATCACATGTCAATTGTGGTTATTTTTATCTTTTTTTTAATGTTTCTTTAATCTTTTTTAATTTTTTTCTTTTACTTTTTCTTTTATTTTTTTGAATTTTTTTTCACGTGTCACTTCACATTTGTGTCATATGCCAAGGTTAGTGTGATGTGACAATAACAATGTGATATGGAGTGCCACGTGAGCATAATCTCAATTTGGTCCCTAAATTTGTTCTTTGGATTCAATTTAGTCTAAACTTTTGTAAAAATGGAGCAATATTGTCTTCTTATTTCTCTTCTCCTCCTTTTCCTACTCCTTCCCCTCATCCATCGTTGTCGTCGTCGTCGCCTCCTCCTCCTCCCCTTTCTTCTCTTCTTCTTTTTCTCACCATATCTAATTAATTTATAGCAAATATTATGTCAAATATAATGAGAAAATTGGCGCCAAATTTACCAACAAAATCATTGACAAATTTTAATGAAATGCATTTATTGACAAATTTACTGGTTAATTTTTAAAAAGCTGAATTACCGACAAATTTACTAATAGATATTCAAAAGATTCAATTACTGACTCAACAATTTATTTAAAAAAAAATCCATCCTCAACTAATTTACCGATGAATTTTGAAAAATACTCGTTATTGACATATTTACTGACGATTATTACCACAACATAGTCAAAGTCTAAACAATAATTTCATCGATATAATTTACCAAAAGAAACATCTGTCAATGATAAATATTTTCTTGTAGTTGAAGTAACTTAATTAATAATTACCTTTTGTTCTTGCAAAAACTAAGTGTCTTTTACCAAAAACAAATATGAAGAATACTCTTGACTTAAAGTGAAATAGAGAACACTCAGGTCAAAATAGTTTAGGCTAAAATAGTTTCATTTCTTGACCATTTGAGTTAACCCTTTATTTATAGGTGAAAATAGTTACAAATCATTCTTATTCCTAAAATCTTGGGAATATTTCAGTTACAAGAATAAAAACAAAGATTACAAAGATAATAACAAAAGATTACACAAAAAAATTCAATGATAATAACCAAATATAAGATATAAAACTTCAACTTATAGGATGGATTTAAGCCTAGTTTCAGGGTCCAAAACATATAAGTCAATTTTCAAATGTCTAGATATCCATCTTTGAGTATATTAGGTTGGGTGAGATTTTAAACAATCTACTATGCAGTGGCGGATCTTGACCAAGAGATTTGGAAGGGCCAAAATAATATAATTTTTTGATCATCTGATTGGATCATTAGTGTAACGCTTTAAGAAAATGACTCTTCCATCAAACAATTGGATGTTAGATGTCATATTGGATCATTAGTATAATGTTTTAAATGCTTTAATGATGTGAAGAAGGATAAGAAGAAGTATAATTTATCTTGTTTTCATCTTCACGTATAGTTATAACTTTTACCAAATGAATATTGTTCATCGATATACTTTTTTTTAATATATTACAATAATTTATCATAATCTAATAAAAGATTGAGGGATATAATTATTCAAAGAAAAATATATTATAATCAAGTCACAATTAAAAATCAGTTATAAAAAACATATAATACATTATTGTTTTGCTTCTATAATCATAAAAAATGAGTATTCAAAAGGCTTGTGAGATAAATGTTTTTTTATAACTATTAAATTAATATTTCATCAAGTGAAACAAGAGAGAGTTACATTATTTTTTTTTTGAGAAATAAAGGAAACAAATGAGAAATGAGATAAAAAATAATTAGTACGTGTTTAACTTAATTTCTTCTTCCAAAAAAAAATGAGAGTAAGACATTAGTACAATTTTGTGAAAAATTAAAAAGGCAATGACAAAAGAAAAAAAAAATCTTAATAAATGTTTGATTTAATTAGTCTTTTGTTTACTCTTACGAAAAATGTCAAGTTGGCCCCCAGTTTTTTAGTCTCAATTTAGTTCCAATTTTTTAGTCGTAATTTAAAATTTTTAGACCAAAACAGATACCAAAAGAGTAATTAAATCTAAATATTTTTATTTTTTATTATATTTGATTTTATGTTTTATTATTTATTAACATTACACGTTATATTTTATAAAAGAAATAAAAAGACAATTTAATTTTTATAAATTTTAAATATACTATCTATAATTTTAAAATTTTCAAAATTTTAAAAATTTTTAAGAATATATATAATTTTTAAAAAATCAAAAATCATTCGGGGGGCCATGGCCCCTCCCCGCTACTATGAAGCTCCGCCATTGCTACTATGGGATTCATTTAATAACTTTTTGACTCATTGTATCTCTTTTACTTTCTTTAGTCCAAATCTTACACAGTCCCATAAGTTCTTGGTAATTTTTTCAACAAAAACTCATTGTTTTATCTCAAATCTTTGTTAAGTAAGTATCAATAGAACATTATGTTAAGGTCATCCATTTCCTAATCACTACATTTTCACTACTCAAAATTGTAGATAAAGAAAAAAAGCAGCTACATTAACAAAACATAAACAAGGACATAATTATAAATAATTGACAATACAAACCATTTTTATATTATTTTCTAATTATTAATTATTTGTTATAATAATTGTATTGAGTTTACATTTATAATGAGTAAATAATATACAAATATTTATAATAGAATTAATTTCATTAAAGAATGGAAAAAGTTCACAGAAGGAAATAAAGTTCTGTCAGTTCAAAATTTATTCTCCCTTCCAAAAGTCATGATATCGTTTTTTCCAAGATGTACAGCACAACGGGTCTGGCCAAAATTTATCTCGACAACGCCTTAAAGAAGCATCATTAAAAGTTTATGTCGACATATTTTATAATATGTTCGGTGACAATACTTTGAAACACACCACTTTCCACTAAATAAAGTCATAAAAACAGTGTAAAAAATAAAATATTGGTAGAAGTTATAATTAGATTATAGAAATTACATAAAATAAGATTATACATAAGTAAGAAGGGTGCATGTGTATAGCATATTTAACCTACAAGATTGGATTGTTAGCCATCGATGACACAAACAATGAAAATTAATGGCTAAATTGAATCAAAGAAATATCATTAGAACAATGAAAGTATCACGATGTTAAACTATATGGGATATTGTGTAATAATATACAGATTTTTTGTCCCTCAAATTTCAATGAAATTTAGAATTAATATCTTTTTAAAATTTTGTCAATTTAGTCTTTTATCTTTAAAAATGCGTGAATTTAGTCATTTTAACCAAATTTTATTAAATTTATTTGATGTTTCAAGTGCATTTCATAATAGTATTTGAATTATTTATACCGTTTGACACATTTTCGCTTTAATGTTAACTCAAATATTATCATAAAATGCGTTTAAAATGACAAATAAACTTAATAAAAATTAATAAAAATGACTAAATCTATGCATTTCTAAAGATGAATGACTAAATTGGTATAAAGTTTCAAAGATGAACTAATTCTGAAATTCACTAAAATTTGAGAGACAAAAACATATTTAACCCATAATATATAAATACGTGAACAAAAGCGATATTACGATATACTTTTATATTGTATAAACTTTGCTTCATATATAAAACTACCCTAATTAGTGTAAACATCAATTCTTGCAACTCAATTATTTTAACGTTGGACAAACGGTAACAATTTAAAATCTTTTAAAAGAAGAGAACATGGAACAAAAGTCAATTGAAGGAGCTCCTTCTAAGAAAATCCAATGAGAAAATACACACTTTTTTCTTTCTTTCTTTCTTGCTACGTCAATACTTGTCATTCTTTTTTCTATGCAAACTTTTTCCGATTACTTAATTCCCATATTCAATATTCTATATTCTTTGAGTATTGATTACTCCATGGGCACCCACCTTTCAGTTTGTTCGTGGAAAAAATGATGACTCACTTTCAATCAATTTCGTAGAAACTTGTGTAGATCAATTACTAAGCTGTTACGTGCCCTCTTTCACCTTAAACAAGTTCTTTAATGCAACTTCTTAAATCACTATTAGAGTTTATATTGATTACTAATTAATCTCGTTTTTCATTTAATGGAACATTTACTTGGATAACTACATGTCGTGTTAATTAAACTTATGAACTTTTCATAATTAGTTCAATCACTAAGAGGTTAATCACATTCAAATAGTGGTTACAGCTATTTTATTAAGATTACTAAGTTTGATCTATGGTTGTTCCCCTGATACTCAATTTGTATATATATAATGAATCATATTTAGTGAACTTAAATATAAATAAATTTAATTTTCTAAATTTTGTTCAATACTGTTTATTTTAATTTTTTTATATTATGAAAATAAAATATTAAATAAATAAATTATTGTTTTCAATCAGTGTAAAAATAGTTAAACTTGTTTATAAGTTAATTAGTGTCAATATTTTGTAATAGAAGTTAAATGGTGAAGGAGATTCCTATTTTCATACTTGATATAGAAGTTAGTTTGGAGAAGATAAACTTGATTTGGTTTCTTATTTACCTTCACGACTTGTTACAAAAACTTGATTTGTTACAATATATTGTTTTACTATCTGAGATATTTTACAATTTTTATAAAATATTGATCACTTTAACCATAAATATTGACATATAACTGCAAAAAATAAACAAAGCAGTTGTTAATGTTATCAATTTCAAATACTATTTCATTCAATTTGTAAATGTATAATTTAATTCAACTCAATTATTTTTTCAAAGTATATTATATAGCCCACTCAATTAAAACTAGAACAAGTAATGAATTTATGAGCTTTAAATTTGCGAATTCAATCCAATTTTATTGTTATATAGTAAAAATATTAATTTCCTAATTAAAAGACATTTGAATTTTTTATATTGTGAATATTGTTTAGAATGTTTTGTTTTGAGATGTGTATTTGTCTATTCAGACTAAGCCTTCATTTGCTCTTCTTTTCAACTTGACTAGACTCTCTTATCTCCACTTATAGTCTAAAATAGTATAATTTTAATTTTTTTTCTTGATTTCTTTTAAAAGAATAAAAGTGGATAAGTAATTGGAAGCACGAAAACATAAATCAAAACTTACACAAAAATAGTATGAGTTTTTAGGTGGAAATCTTATGTAATCTGTTCTAGTGCAACCTAACATAAAGAAATTGATTATACTATAATTAGCTTCCTAAATTCATCATTATTTCTAATAAATTATAAATTTCCCATAGATTAGTTATCCAAAGAAACAAAATAGATAAACTAGCTTAACATCTGTTCAAACTTAACATAAGTAATTGCAGAAAAAGATAATTAACACAAATATTTCTTAAGTTTACATCCACATTTTCATGTAGAACCTTATTTAGAAAGAGAGCATCATTAAATGTAATAAATATCTTTTGATGTATTTGACACAACTTGATCTCTCGTAAGATAAATCAATTTATTTAAAGTTGGTAGAAAGGTGTATGATTGAAGTAAGATGCAACACTAGACTTTATCTTTCTTTCTTTGTGCAAATCCTAAGTAACTTTTAAAACTATTTAAATGAAGAATAACTTTACTCATCCCACATAGTATTACATACAATATGTAAAGACTTTCGTATGAAACTTTTAGATGATTGTGTTATAGACATAATTTCGTTTGTAGAGAAAACCAAATCATATGTATATTTAAATTAATACTTTTGTTTGTATACACCAAAATTAATTATTTGCCATCATGTTTGATTTAATAGAAGCAAATTTGAGGTTTTTTTGTAAAACATGGTTCTTTTTAACTTGTAATTGTAAAATAGAGTCATTTGAATTTTTGTTTTAAAATAAGATGAAGTTGTTAGGACTCATGATGACATCTAGTCTGAAGTTGTCATGTTTGTAATCAATTTCTTTTATTTTTTAGTAAAAGTAAAATCGTCAGGACTTTTATCAATTTTTGTATATCAAAAAATTGAAATCGTTGATTCATGACAACTTTAATTATTTATTTTGTTTTTTAAATATAGAAACCACTATAAGTCCTAATGATTTTTCTTTTACGACAAAAGAAATAAAACCAATCAAACTTATATTGATATTTAAAAAAAAAAAAAACAAAATTCCAAGTTTGGCAGGAGCCAATCAACCATCTACTATATTAATTAAGTATGTTTATACTTAAATCGATTAGATGAAATTTTTGTATTCTTTTTTCATTATATTTTATTTGTCTTGTTTATATTCCATCTTTCATTAAGAAAATATTATATTGGATTAACTTATTAGAAAAAAAATAATTTCAACTCGAATTTATTCAACTGAATTAGAAATTTATCTTTCATCACCTACATCCCAATCAAGTCGAAACATTATATTTAAATAATTCACCCTTAAATTTGTTCAAATAAAAAAAGTATACCTTTCATATATTTATTTATATTTGATTTTTAAAATTAAAACTATAAGTATTTTTCAGAATATAAACAACGAAATAAGATTTTGTTTGTAGGCAACTATATATCCCACAGAAAATTTATTTCTAAAAGTATGTTAGTACTATACAAGCATACTTTTAGAAAAATATATATGTATAACAAAACGAAAAAGATATCGGCATTAAAATAATGTTAAAATATTTTTTTTTTATAAATTTAACTTTATCATAAGTTATTCCTTATAAATTATAATCTTATATTACTTATTTTGGTTGACATTATTGACACATGTCCACAAGTTGGACTGCACATGCATACCATGATTGGGTAATGGTCATCCACGTCAGCTAGTTTGGACGGTTATTATCTCTTCTATCGCTGAATCAACGTCAAATATTTTCTGATTAAAAAACATATATTCATGCTATATTGTTAACTACCTTACTCTATAGGCTAGGAATGAATTATTATAAGATGAGTGAGAATCAGAGTAAGAGAAGAAAGATCCTCTATCTGGCCGTAAATCAGAGTAACTGGTGCAATCTTGACCGTTGATGAGAAAAGAAAAGGTGAAAAAATAGCTCTATAAATTCAGATGAAGACGACGCTTTGAGCGAGCGATTGGGTTTGCTTCCCAGCGTACCCAGAAACAGAAGCAGAAGGGGGAAGACAGTTAGTAAGATAAAAGAGAGAGAGGGTTAATTTGCGAGTTAGGGTTTCGAGTTGTCTCACTGAGCCTATGCATTGTGTCATCGGTTTTTTCTCTCGCCGGAGGAAACTCTTGGTCCGATCTCCCCTGTTTTTCTTTCCAGTAGCATAGCAGTTTGAAAGGTTCTGTTTTTCCGGCGAGGAGTATGGGATTTTCCGGTGATTCTTTGGAGAATTGAGTTTAGGGGAATTCTCGATTTTGACCTAGAGCAAAGGTCTTTACTCAAAATATTCTCTGGGTTTCGTGTTCTTTTTCCATTTTTGCAGTGGATAGACCGAACATGACTGTCATTGTGCTTGATTTGTGTTGGTATTTTTGGATAAATAAGAAACAAGAAAAATTATTCCTTTGATATTTGGATAGTTATTTTAGATATTATTTTATGCTTTTATGGGAGTGTAAAACGTCTGAAATAAGTTTTGCTAACAGTTCATTATTGGAAATGGGTCAGTAATTCTAGGTCAAGTTCTTCAACTTTCTAAACTGGGTTTGATATTTAAGAAAACCTTGGTGAATTTATAACTTATGTTTCATCCGTGCTTGTGTTTTTTTTTTTTTTTTTAATAACAAAGTTTTGGTTTTTAATTGATTGTTATTGATATTAATAGGTTTGTTGGGTTGAATTTATTCTTGTGGCCTTCCCCATTTTCCAATTGATTTTCTTTTGTTGATGAATGGATCATATCCTAATATAGTGTGGTCACTGCAACAGGCAGGAACCACTGGCCCTTCGGTTTCTCAAATTTTTTGGTCTCATTCTTTCACAAATCTTTGGTCACCAAAAGAGCTTCACTCATTGTGACCCTTTAGGTTTGACTTACCACTGGAATTGGAAGTATGGCTGTCTCTTTAACTCGTTTGTCGTGGTGGTTGTGGGGTGGCAAAGAGAAAGAGCCAGTTTCCAGCGGCTCTCAGCTGAAGTCATCTTCTGAATGGGGTTTTAAGGAGAGAGAGACTCTGAAGTTTCCTTCTGTTAAGGGAACAAAAATAGCTCCTTCTCACAGGAAGGGTAAAAAGAAATGGCAGAGCAGGGAAGAGAGGAGACTTGATAGAGAGTACGATGTTGTGCTGGTGTCATCTGATGGTGATGGTTGTTGGTCAGACTCTGAATCTGATGACTCAGATTGGTCCATTGGGTGGTTGGAGCCACATGGTTCTGAATTTCTTCAGAGTGATGACGATATGGATAATAGTTTTGCTGTGCTGGTTCCTTGCTATAGCAAAGAGGTGGAGAGTTCAAGCAAGGAGCTTTTGAGTGCCATCAAGAACCTTCCAAATGAATTTTCTCCTGGTGAGATTCAGGACTTTTTTGAAATGTTTGATTTTGTTTTCATTTGAGTTATTTTGTTCTTTCTCAACTCCTAGCACTGTTTAACTTTTACTTACTTGATTAACCTTTTTTTGTGCTGGTTCTTTAAAGTCAAACGATCCTTGTTCTTGTTTATGTATTTTTAAGCTTTTATATTATTTTGTAATCAACAGTTTTCTATATGGTTTGGCCTTGTTGAGGATTCTGATGCTAATGAAGAAATGTGTCAGTCATTATCAAATACTATGCACTGTTTAGTAATTATGAGTGCAATGGTAATTGGGGCTTCAAACTCGCTAAATCCAAATAGGCTAATACATACTACATGATATAGACCAGGTAGTTTTGCCTTTTCCTTAGAATTATCTTCAAATGCATTGATCTGCGCGGCCTTTGTTTTTATTTATTTATTATATTTTTGCATTTTTCTTGGTGTGTGTATATTGTTGGGGTTTCTTGTTCTATCCTATGCGAGTTTTTGTTCCTCTTTTATATTCTAACGGTTTAATGTCTGATCTGCAAAGTAGCCTAGATTTATGAGGTAATTTTCTTTGTTTGTATCTTACCTATTCCAGGAGGTTTCCTTATGCTTCTGTCATGTGCTTTTTTCTCTTTTATCAAATTCTTATTTTGAATGTAAAGTGTTAGCTTGAAATTTTTGTTCCGGTGGTAAATCACTTTTACTTGGTTGTGTTCATGAGAGATAAAAAGTCTCGTTCATGAAACTGATGAAGTAGCTTCACCATCACAATCTGATTTAAGGTCATAAACTTCACACTGTACAAGGGACAGTCAAATTGATCACTGCCTTTTTACCACAGCCAAATGACTTGACATTTTTCTCTCATGTTCTACCCTGCATTTTTTCTTCGATAATATGTAGAATTAAAAAGATAGCGTATAGTATAATATATGATATGCTAATAAGATATGTTAACAGAACAGCTACTTTCCTTTTTATCTCAGAATTGTTCCTTTTTTGTCCATGGAAAGTGGTCCTGGCTTTTAGATCTTTATGGTTGAATGTACATTTATACCTATATCATCTTGTAGTATCTATAGGACTCACGGATGAAATTGATTGAATTTGTAAGAGTTGCATACTATTGTGTTAAAATAACTATTCACCACTTTCAATTGAGCTCTTTGTACATATGAAAACTAAGGAAAGTTGTCTTGGAATTAATATAGAAGTGCTTTCAATGGAGTGAAAACATTCATTTCCATTACTGATTAATAATACAGTATCACTTGATATATTCATGTGTATTATAATATTTGTGTATCTGCCTTTTGAAGAGATTATGGAACCATTCTAAATTGGTGTTTGGAACACTGTTTGAATTTGCAGCAGGCCAAAACTACGTGGAACACTGGCTAGCTTCTCTTCAGAATTTTAAAGCTTAGAAAACTGCATCTTCTGACAACGTTCTAGAAGTAGAGGAGGCTAAATAATCCATCCATCCCATGTATTTTTTGTACAAAGAAATCATCTTCTCTCTCCTCTTATTGTAAAAGCTTAAATTGAAATGGAAAATTTCAATCTAGAAAATTCCATATGGGCCAATCAATCACTATTATAATATAAAGAAAAAAAGGAGATTTTCATGTTGATATGAAGTTATAGTGGGGAGAATTGCAAGAATTATGCTTTGGATAAACTGATATGTTTTTATTTTTTACTTGTGGTACTATACAAGATTACAAGATAAAATATTTGAAAAAAAGGGGTAATGCAATTGGTCATTCATACTTTTAACAATATTTTTAATTATAATGTGTTAAATAAATAAATAATTATGAAAAGTATGGTTAATTTTGAGATTGGTTGGTAAACATAAAGTTCTTTATGGAAACAAGAACTAAAAGAAAAACTTCTCTCTGTAGCTTTTACTTTTGCAACTCAAGCAGGTAAATTAGATTCTTTTCTTCTTTCCTTCTTTCTTTTTTCCTTTTCATTTTTGATTGGTTCTTCGTAAATTCATTCTGCAGTTTTCCTTCCCTTTGCTGTTGGTTGTAAATCTGCATAGTCCATATTAATCCAAATTGGCATATCAAGTGTTGGACCACATGAATGTACGATTCAAAGAAGAACCACATAGTTTTTGTTCCTCGATTCAATGATAAATGGCCCATTCCTCCTTAACTTTGTGGATTGCCTTTAATGTGTGGCTGTTGCATCATTGATGCCCAGGAAATTCTGAGTGCAAAAGTAGGGGCTATCTAGATAAAAAACTGTTTTTTTATAATTACAAAACAATTTTTGTTTTTTTTAAATGTGTGCAAAATAAAAATTACAATTTTGCTCTACCTTTAATTCCTGATATGCCACCCTGATCTTTTTATTTCCTTATTATGTTAGTCTTTACATTTAAAAAAAAAAAAAAAAAAAAAAACTTGTAATTTTTAATTTACTTTTTAATTTTGTGTGTATACTTCTTTTATTTTGGTCAAATTAAACTCTATAACTAATTGTTTGTATTGTCAAGAAATAGTTCAGTTAAATAAAATATAAAACATATGAACTTAAGCTTTGGGTAAAATTGTGAGCTTTTTTACACTAAAACAGCCAAAACATAAAATACCAGGACCAAATTATTTATTAAAATATGAAAGGTGACTGAAATTGTACTTTACAGTAGATATATTTCTTACTTAAAATTGTAAACAAAAGAAAATTATTTTTGATAAAATAAGAATAAAAGGTTTCATAAGTTTTGGAATGACAAAATCCAGATTTTTATTTATTTTTTAATTAGAAGAATAGGTTAGCAAGATAGTCCATCGTGTCTGATCTCTAACCGGTCGATTTAGTAGATTAGACCACATAGTCCAACAATTTAGTGGATTAGACCACATAGTCCAAGATTAGTTGAGAGATAAAAATGTCAACATAGTTTGTCTTATTTTGAGTGGGATGATTACGTATCGTTGCCTATATTTATAAATTGGTTTTTTGTGATTAAGTTGTGATATATGAAAGAGAGGAAATAACCGTTAATTAAAAATAATTAAATATATTGGTGGTCGTTTAACTATAAAATTGAAATTGGTTCTACTCAAAATTTTGATTCTCCTAACTTTAAAAAATAATAGATATAATTTTTCTGACTCAACGACGTTCAATTTTGTTTGACATGGCAAAAGACATTTACATGTACCTTCACATGTGTTATTCACATGTCAATGATTAATTTTTGGAAATAAAATAATTTTTTCTCTAAAATATGCAGTGGTGAATTTTCCTCTAATTTTTCCTCTTCAATTTCTCTTGAGGACGGTAGTTGCGATAGAACTAAGGGTGTTTTCGAATGGTAGCACCACGACTAGGACTAGTGACGACCTTGCCATTAGTTGTGAGGTGCGATGGTTTCTACATTGAAACTTGTTTTAGAAAGAACAAGGCGATAATTGAAAATATAAAATGCACTGATATTGGCGAGGCATTTGATGGTGGAAACACATGTCACTAATGTAGATGTACATGTAGACATCGTTTATTATGTCACATAAAATTTAACATCATTGAATGAAACTTACTATATACGTTATTTTCTAAATTTAGAAAACCATATAGAATTATATTTTAAATAGAGACCGATTCCAATTTTATGATATAGTTGAGATACCTAAAACATTTAACCCAATTTAAAAAGCAGTCTATATCTTATGCATGACATTGACGGTATAAGCTATGATCAAAGAATTTGTTCGACTCCTTCGTTTTTGTCTCCTTACTTCTTCGTGATTTCCTCATTTCCATTGTTGTTATTAAATAACAACCAAACATGGCATTGAATGAAGACAAATTCGACAGCTAAAAAGAAACTCAAGTTTAAAGATTAACGAAATATGAATAAAAAATATACGTACATTTTTGTTATCTAAAAATATCTTTTTTTTTTTTTTTTTTTTTTTTTTTACATTTCTTCCAACTACAAAATATGTATATCCAATAAAGTCGTTGACGGTACTAAACCTAAATAATTATGACCGAATTATACTTTGGTCTCTCTCGTTATTTGGTGATCTGTAATTTTCCTTTAATTTTAAATAAGTTTTACAAAATCAATCTTACTCCGAACATATTTATGAAAAAAGATAAGGCCAAAATAAAGTTTAATTAATTAAGTATAAATAATAAAATAAATTAAACATGTACAAAATATATTTAAATAAGAAAAACAAATAGTAAAATATTGGAAATAAGTAATACAATATCTTATATGAAAAATTCAATATATTGATTGCCTAAAAATAATACTTTTTGTACAAGGTTAAAGTTCTTGCTTAAACATTATTTGAGAAACTCAATATTCAAGCTGGATTTGTAAAAAGCTCATAGTTTAACTAAAATAACTAATGATGCTTAATCTAATCATTCTAAACCATTATCAAATTCAATGATACATGTAAATAAAATTATCAGTCAATTTCGTTTTATTATTACAATTTACTTTATTGAAAAATAATAATAGTCTTTACACATTCAACTTTTAATGATTTCTCTAACTTGAAATTACTTATCCTCTATTATGTAATATCAAAATTTAAGTAAGAACGTAAAAGAGAAAAAAAAATTAGTATCTACAAAAAAAATTTTAAATAATGATCGATTTTAATGATTAAAGATAATTTGTTACTAATAAATTAAAATACAAATTTATAGAATAAAAATTATTGGTAACTAAAATAACTTGTATTATGAATTAATCAATATAATTGATTTTTAAATTGGTAACTAAAAGAATTTATATATAGATTTATCTCTAAAATTAGTTACAAAGATTTTAACTATCAAATAATTGTTCTCTAATTAGAAAACTAGTCTTTAAATTAATTTATAAACATATTTTTGTTACAAAAAATGTTCATTAATTTAGAATTTTCCTATAATGTATATAAAATATAATTGTGTGTTGTTTAAAAGAAAAAAAAAAGTTAGAAAAACTTTAGATTAAGACTTATGTGCTTTACGCATAACTTAGAAAAAAAAAAAAAATACAAAATTTTAATATTAACACTAAAACGTAAAAAAAAAAAGCTAAAATTTTAAATAAAAATTTTAACAGACAAAAATATAATTCCATATTTTATAGGTTGATAATTAGACACACATTTTACTTTTATTTACTTCGATATCATATTTATTTTAATTAGATTTCTGATTTATTTTGGTGCATATGTATCCCTTTATGTACTTATACCTTTATGTACTTATAGATTATTGTTGTTAACATTAAAATTAGTATTAATATTTACATTAATATTTTTAAGATAAATTCATTATTTTTATCATTAGTTTTATTATTGTTATCATTATTAGTTTTATTATTATTGATAGTGTTTATTATTATAAATGTTTTTTTAATTATAAAAAATATTATTATATTAAATATTTTTACTAAATAAATTTTTAATCTTTTAAAAAATAATAATAATTATTAATATTGTTATTAATATTTCTAATAGATAAATATATATTTTTAAATTTATTTAAATAAATATAATATCAATTATTTTCTTTTCTTTAAAAAGAAAAAAAAAACCGTGCATACGCCCGGTCATACAGTAGTTTTAAATAAAAAATTTAACAGACAAAAATATAATTTCATATTTTATTGATTGATAGTAAAAAATTATATTTTTCGAAAGAAAAACTGTACCAAATAATAAGACTCTTATTTTATCTCTTAAAAAAGTAAAGTTATCATCCAATCCGGAGACAAAAGTTTCATTGGTTAATTACCACTTCTATGTTATTGTTTATACTTTATAATTCTCAACTTTTAAAACCAAAATTTAACAATGCTATCGACTACCCAACTAGCAATTTGTACGATACTAAAAAATTTATATATATATATATATATATATATATATATATATATATATATAATATAATATAAACAATAAACTAAAATAAAATATAAAATTATAAAAAAAATATTACTAGGGTCGACAGAATCATTTATTTTTTTTTTCAACATAAAAATATTTTAAAAATAAAATAAAATATCATATGCTAAAAGAGTTAAACCTCTTAATAAATGAATATCATTTGCTGTACAATGTTATAAGATTTGTTGAGATGTCATTTTATTGACGATAACGAAGCGAATCAATCTTTTTGCCCTCAAACTTTCTGTCTTTCAAAATATAACTTTATTTGGGGATTTCTTAGAATTTTGAAAATCTCCCACTTTCTTTTCAAGCAAAAACTTTTCAGTGAGTGCAATTTTCATGTACTTTTAAATTTACGAAACTAAATTATCAAATGTAATTATTTTTTTCTACAAACAAAAAATACCATTACTAAGACTTACTTTGCTATGTTTATGTAACTATACATTTTATATGCTTTTTCTCCTCAAATAGTACACTTTGATCTAAAAATTATTTCAATAATATATTGTGTTAAATATTTGAATATATAACATATTTCTTTTCAGACCTGAACTTCATATAATTTGTTTCTTGAAAAGATTTTGATTCGGTTCCCAAATCTTTTTCCAGTTAGAAGAAAGGAAGAAAACACTATTATAATTTATATTAGTCAAAGACCTTTCTAAAATTGTTAAACATTTTGATATTTATAGCGTCATTGCAGGCCAAAGTAGCTAACAGAACGTGCCTCCAAAAATAACAGAAACACGAAATTTTATATTTCTAATTTCTCTCTCAGAAGCTTTGTTAAACTTTCTTCAACAAAGTCTCATCTTTCTGCGACAAAAGTCGGCCACCGCCACCTTCATTACAGCTTTCCTAACCAACTTTTTCGTATCATAAAATTTAGAAAACAGACACACATTATTGTTTTTCACAATAATTCATAATTCATATCATGAGTAACATCGAATAAGATTGATAAAATTTACTTAAATGAAATACATCCATAATTTTTAAATATGAAATATTAAAATGAAAAGATGACAAATTTTAATTTTTATTCAAAGTTAAAGAAAAAAAATATCTTTGATTTTTTATTTATTTATGTTATATTTACATAAATTCTCTTTTAATTGAGATGAAAAAATTTAATAGGATTAAATATTTTTTGTCTGAAAATTAAAATTAGTCCTTCTTGAAAACCTTAAACTAATTTAATCTCTTATTATTAGAAATATGTGGATTTAGTCTTTTAAACCAATTTTTTAAAATTTATTTCACATTTCAAATGCGTTTTCTCAGTTAGCTTTGAAGTGAGTGATGTAAATGAACTAAAATACTATAATAAAATGTATATGAAACATCAATTAAACTTAACAAAATTTGGTTAAAAGGATTAAATTTACACATTTACAAAATTGATGAACTAAATTGGTTCAAGATTTTCAAAAAGGACTAATTCCAATTTTTAATACAAGTTGAAGGATCAAAAACATATTTAACCTTTATTAATATAACTCATCATCACATCATGGCATATGAATAAACATTAAACATTGATAAATATTTATACAGAAGAATAGACTTAACAAATAATATATTTGAATGTAATAAACTCTCAAGACTTTATACACGCAAATATAGTATTAATGAAGTGAATTGTCAGTTTAATTTGGCCATATATGTAGTATTTTAATCATATCTTTCTACTTGTTAGGATTAGGTTATTTCAAGGAAATGCCTTGTTATATATATATTTTTTAAAAATAATTAGCCAATCTTTTTACTCACTTGATCTAAATCTTGGTAAGAAATTTGTCCTTGAAAAGTTGACGTTGGATTCTCCTTCGAAGAGTTTAATAACAGCGCAGAAGCTAATTTAACAGAGAAAGAGATGAAAGGTGTAAAAAGCAAGAAAAGCTGGAGAATGGCACAGGCACGTGGGTCGTTGAATGCATGCATTATGTGATTCTTTATATCATTTTATTGCAATGCTTTTTCAAAAGTAAGGTTTGCACAATAAATTCGTGCGAACTTTGCTCCCCTCCATCATCCCATAATTAGCACAACATCTTAGTTCCCACGTTTTCTCTTTGTTCATTATCTTTCTTTTTTTCTTTTTTTTTTCTTTTTTTCTTAATTTTTTTTTCCACTTTCTTCCCTTACTCCGTTGTTGTCATGGAATCCATGTCTTCTCTTCTCCATCTGAAACGGATAGAGAAATAGGAGAAACACGGTTTGCATGATTTTGACTCTCACGTTATTAAGATCTTGATACACACCAAGTAGGAGCACAGAAGAAGAAAGAAGCAACCAAAATGTTGCAGAGAGCAGCAAGCAATGCTTATTCATGGTGGTGGGTTAGCCATATCAGAACAAAGCAATCAAAATGGATGGAGCAAAACCTTCAAGGTGATGATGGCTTTATCTTCATTTTCCTTTTTCGTAGTAAAAGCATGATCAACTTCACAATTTGTCTCCTTTTTCTGATTGGATTTTTGTACACATTATTCATGGCATTGTTGTAAACGGATACTTCTCTGCCTTGCTTTCAACGTTAGATTATTATATAAATGTGTTTGTGTGTGTGTGTGTGCAAGCTTTTGATGGTCAATTTCAATTCACCATGGAATTAAACCTTTAAATTATGCATGCCTTGTATTAAAATAGTGTCATCTAAAATACATTTATCCGTAATGGGGTAATTCAACTGCATGAGTAGAGAGACGCTTGAGAAAAGTATTTGATGTTACTCATGCTCAGTTTAATTGCTTTATATGGATTCTGAAAATGCTTCTCAACGTGCTCTTATTTCCAAATCTCAAATCGTAATGCTAACTTTGGCCAGTGTGAGAGAGAAATTGCGGCATGGAATGACTCCATCGCCCACCCTGTTCTTGATGAAATGCCTTTCAGATGTTGATTAGCTTCATTTTCTTTCATTAATCATATGCTTTTTGAGAAATTGTAGTTTGCATTCCTTGAAGCTGTTGAAGTAATTTCGTATAAATTGCTTTCATGTTAGTAATTAGAAGACTGAATTAAAAAGTTGCTTGCTTTTATAAATGAATTTAGTTGGGTATCTAAAATATAGAAACAACACTGCAGATATGGAGGAAAAAGTGCAAAGTGTTATGAAGCTCTTGGCGGAAGAGGGTGACTCTTTTGCCAAGAGAGCAGAAATGTATTACAAAAGGAGACCGGAACTGATGAGCTTTGTGGAGGAATCGTTCAAGGCTTACCGGGCTTTAGCCGAACGATATGATCACATATCAACAGAGTTGCAAAACGCCAACAACACCATAGCTTCTGTCTTTCCAGATCGGGTCCCATTTATGGATGAAGATGACGATGATCAAAGGCCTCCAAAAAAAAACCCAGAAAAGTTGAAAAATATACCAAAGCCTCCCCATAAAGATTTGAAAACGGTCATAACAACAGCAGCAGCAGCCTCAAAGAAATTGCAATCCAAGAAATCAGCAGCCACTGCAGCTGCTGCTACTCCAAAAGTTCCTAAATCTGGTTTGAGCAGAAAAGAGGCCCGTGGAGAGATTGACAAGCTGCAGAAAGAGATTCTGGCCCTACAAACTGTGAAAGAATTTGCCAAGAACTCTTATGAGAATTCCCGTAGTAGATACCGGGACACTGATGAGCAAATAAAGGAATTGCAAGAGAGAGTTTCCTCTCTGCAAGAAGAACTTGGAGAAGGTGTTGACATTGAAGATGATGAAGCTCGGCGTTTGATAGCAGGAGCTGCTCTTCAATCATGCCAAGAGGCATTGACGAAGTTAGAAAAGAAACAGGAAAGATCACTTGATGAAACTAAAATTGAATCCGAAAGGGTAAAGGATGTCAAGGCCAAGGTGGGCTCTCTCATGGACGAATTCCATTATGAACGGAACAATTCTAAAGAACCAGGGATCCAAAGTGATTTAAAAATAATAGCAGAAACAGAATTGGATGAAAATGCCGATGATTTGAGTCGGAAGAAGAAGGAGTTGCAATTATTAAAGGAGAACCTTAAAGAGAACTTCGAAACTAGCTCCAATTCATCATTCAGTGTAGCAGAGATGGCAGAGAAGATTGATGAGCTAGTGAACAAAGTGATCAGTTTGGAAACTGCAGTATCATCCCAGAGCGCTATGGTGAAGAGATTGAGAACAGAAACTGATGAACTTCAGGAGCAGATTCGAATTCTGGAAAAGGATAAGGAGAATCTTATCAACGACAGAAATACATTGAATGACCAACTGAGGAAGATGGAAAAAAAGATGCATGGAGTAGAGGATCTAAACCAAATAGTTGAGGATCAGAATAGCAATCTCCAAACCCAACTCACGGAAGCACATTCTAATCTTGATCATCTCTCAGAGAAAGTCCAAAACGTGCAGCCAGGTGAGGAGGCTAACACCACACATTTATCAGATGAACAAAAGGATTCATCAACCCAAGAGGAATTAAAATGCGAATCTACAGCTGGTTTGGTAGAGGATGATGATGCAACAGATAAGGGGCTTAAGGTTGCTGGTACTGTTGAAGATGATCTAACATCAGACAACAAGCCTGAGGTCACTGGCTCACCATTTGCTAATGGCACCGGTTCGTTGGAAAATGATGTTAAGTCGGTAAATGAGGTTGAGGTCACCAGTTCCTTAAAAATGGAAGAAACAACCCCTGTGGAAAACAAATTTACAGAAGATTTAAAAGAACAAGAGAAGAATGTAAATCCTGGCAAAGGTGATGAAAAGGCAACAACTGATGTGAGCACTACCACAGAAAACCAGGAAGTCGAACAGCAACTAGAAAGCAACAAGCTAGATAGTTGTTCAGAGAGTTCAGAGAAACAGCAAGAAAATGATGCTAAACAAAGTCCATGTGAGATAGAGAAATCTCTCAAAGTTGATTCTAAGGAGCAGGCAACAGCACAAGATGAACCTGATTGGCGGAAATTGTTTACAAATGGAATGCATGATAGAGAACAAGTTCTGTTGGCTGAATATACTAATACTCTTCGAAACTATAAAGATGTCAAGAAGAGGCTGGCTGAAATAGAGACGAAAAATCAAGATAGCAACTTTAATTCGTCTGTGCAGCTAAAAGAACTGAAGACAGCCAATGCCACGAAAGATGAACAGATAAAAATTCTGCGTCAGAAACTAGTTCTCTTGCAGAGAAGCTTTGAAGGAAATGAATATTGTGCAGAGGTAACTGTAGTGATGCCATCAGAAAAGAACGGCATCGAGGAACTTCTGAAAATTGAACCTGAATCTACTTCACCTATTGAAGACAAATTCCGGTCAAACGTGGATGAAATTCTAGAGGAGAATTTAACGTTCTGGTTAAAATTCAGTGCTTATTACTCTGAGATACAGAAGTTTCAAACCACTGTGAAAGATTTGCAGACCGAGCTATCAAAACTACAGGAGAGAGGAAAGACGTCAGAGGGTAGTAGTAGCATAAAGTATTCTATAAGATCAGATGCAAAACCAATTTACCAACACCTAACAGAGATCCAGGGTGAAATAACAGTCTGGATGGAAAAAGGTGCTGTGTTAAAAGAAGAACTGCATAGTCGATTCACATCTTTGTGTGACATCCAAGAGGAGATAACAGCAGCATTGAAATCCAGTGCTGAAGATGATGACTTCAGGTTCACAAGCTACCAAGCTGCCAAGTTCCAAGGTGAAATTTTGAACATGAAACAGGAAAACAACAAGGTTGCTGATGAACTTCAAGCGGGTTTAGATGTTGTATCAGCTCTCCAACTTGACATAGAAAAGGCTCTGGTAAACTTGAATGATGAACACGGGTTCTCGGTTTCAAAAAGACAACAAAATGGCCAGCTAAGACAATCAGAGACTCGGGCCAAGGTTCCTCTGAGGTCTTTTATCTTTGGCTCCAAACCAAAGAAACAATCAATCTTCTCCTGTATGGCCCCTGGAACGAATCGGAAATACCGGTAGGAGCAGGATCGTATGTACAAAGTTTTTTTTTTCCATGTACTACTTTAGTTTTTTCATCTTTGTGAAAATTCTTTTATCGGTTAAATTAGGCTGCAGTTTATTGACAGATATGCCTTTTTACTAAAAGGGAATATTCAATTTTAACTTTTTGGCTGTTCATAAATCATAAGTTGGTGAGAAGTGTGACAAAATGTAGTATTTTGGTGTACAGTTCTCTTCGTATTTTGAGCATACGAGTAGGAGAGATTATAATTTGGTACTGATAATTTTATGGCTAGCAAAGTAGAAATTCATATATGACCAGAACAGTATTAGATGATACTCTCACAAAACCCTAAAAGAAGGAACGAAGGAATCAACAACTGTCAATAGTGGATGACAAAAACCAAATATAAAAAATAAATTTGCCATGTAACATAGTAAGCCAATTCCCATTTTGGTAGACTTCTCTAGCCACCTATTTTACAGCCAATAAACAAGCTACAGATGAACTTCTCTGGAGGCAAGCTCTTGTCGAGTGCCAAAACCTGATGAAGTTACACCATTACTAGCAAGCATTCCCATATGCCCTCAGCTAAGCAGGTGCCTACCCAACGTGAAAAAATAAAGGATAGTAAACAGGTTGGGAAACATGCCATCCAGAGACTGAATATGATTGAAGAATCCCAAAACTTAAATCCAGATAAATATTTCAGTATCTTCAATTGCCCTTCTTTGTTGTATCTTGTGGTAACTGCAGCCCCATGAGGCCGAGCAAATTAGAAGCAGGACCAGGAAGGCCTTGTTGGGAAGAAAAGGAATCAAGAAAGCTTTTTACTAAATTTACATCCACATCTACAGGAGAAAAATCCTCGTCCATATTATGTCCTGACGAATTAGATGTTCCCTGAAAGTGAATTCAAATGCAAGAGCAAACAAACATCAGTCTTGCAACTGCACAATGAAAAATTGCAGAAGAAAATATAAACTTAACTATTATGCAAGTCTCTATTTTGGCCACTACCATCTTGTTTCTAAGCTTGATTTTGTAGCAGTGCTACGAACAGGTATGAATTCTGGTTCTTATGCGATATTATTTGAAGTTTATTTATCTGCAATTATCAAGATTGATATTATTTAAATTAGTATTGGTTAAAAAACATTATTTGTTTTATAGAAAATAAATTATTTATAATTTAACTTTTGGATATTAAATGTACCATTCAAAGATTTGTTATATATGAAATAAATATTTTAAAGATTACATTTTTACTACTTAGGAAACTTGATATTAAAATTAGAAGATTAAATCAATGTCAAATGAAAGACAAAAGCAATGATAGATATAATAATAACTTAACAGTTGTTATAAAACAATAAAATAATATTTTTATTTGACGAAAATTAGATATTTGTTTTTAAACATGTTATGTAATAACAGCCAATATTTGTTTCAAATATTTATTTTTATAGTTACACTGTAAAAATAATAATTATCATATTATGACAAGAGATATAAAAAATATAATATTTACTCTACGCCATACTTGATTATTATCATGAATTTATAAAATCGATTACAAATTGGATTTTGAATTCTACAGCTAGAGTGAATTTTATGTGTGTTTATGTATGTAAGTATAAAACTTTGAACTTAGCATTTTGTTATTTATGATATAGGATGCTGTAGTTTGTAATCACCCATTTTCAAGATTATAATATTTTTTATCTGAATATTATTTTTCATCATTTAGTAAATTATAAATTAGTATTATTAACTTTGCATATGCTATAATTGCATTTTTATCATTAACAGAATAATTTCAGAATAAATAATACAAGCCCTAACAAGGTAAAGCTTTTCTTACAAAGTCATTCTATCACAAACAGTCATACATATATGGCATGTTTGTTGATTTTTATAATAATAATAATAATAATAAGTACTTCAAAAGTCATGCAAAAGATGATCTAATGATGAAAATTTTTTATAATGACAGTACACATCTCTATTAAACCCACAAGTTTATCATTATTTTATATTAATCACGCACACAAACATACATGAGCAAGAAGGACCCTAGCTACAATAAAATGCATTGTTTTCCATACTTGACTAGCCTAACCAAATGCCAAAATAAAACATGATTAGACCTTTGTATGACACTGCTATATATACTTTACTTCTTTCGTTTCAAATCATCATGAGAGGTTTGGTATCCCTGGTGTTTTGAAAATCTGACCGGCAGGTCAAACCAGAAAACTGGTATACCGATCAGCTGTTTGACTCAAATAAATCATAAAATCGCTCCACAAAAAAAAATCGTCATTGAAACCAATAAAAAAACTGGAAAAAACCAGTACAAAAAGAAAAAATGGCTTAGAGCATATCAATGAAAAATGTTTAATAATTTTTTTCTTAAAAAGAAATCTAAAGTATTTGACATTTTCTTTTTTATTCTAGATATGAACTTTATATAGTCAATGAATATTATTGTGTACTGTTGAAACTTAAAGCAAGTATTATGATACATTTTATTTATACTTTTGTGTATGTATTTTGAATGTCAAAATCTTTTAATTTGCGTTTTAGATTTCATAGTGTTATAAAATCATAATATTATTCAATTATTATTATATTAATACTGGTTCAACCAGGCATTGAACCTTTAGCAATATCAATGGGGCAATATGATGGAAGACAGAAATTCCACCATATAAACACAGCCTTGCAACCTATGCTACCGCCGTAGCAGACCTCCGTTCATGAAAGGTCCGTGGTTGTGGATCAAAAAATACCACTTTATAGCATTATAGCAGTGCTACATCCGCTACTTAATATTGCCTTGAATCAATGCCTTAATTAGATCAATGACTGGTCCAATGATTTTAAAAACATTGGACAGATACATACACATCGCTATGGATTAACAATTAGCACATTCTTTCCTCATGCAAATGCAAACAAATACCTGATTCTTTGGAATCTGTTCATTAGCACGAACAAAACTTTTCTGAAGGGTGGTTGCCTTCAGTTCTTCATTCATAGCATCAGAATAGGACCGCATGAAAGTATCGTCACCACCCTCCCCCAATTCACCCACATCACTATCAGACTCATCTGCATGATCAATAAAAACATAAGAACCCACAAATGATACCAAGGTAGAAGACATACAAATTGATTGGCCTAGTGATCTCCTATTTGGTTGAATTCCAGAAATTAATTCATTATACATGCTAAAACCCAGGCACCAGTATTCCTATCAAACAATTAATGTTGTGCTTTGTTGAAGGGGAGGAAATAGGGGTGATCAAACTAAATGGGTTTGTTTGGTAGAATAGATGAAGGAGAGAATTAAAAGATCAGTGTGTTCCACAAGTATTTTCTACTCTGTTTGTCACCCACTTTCACTCAATTCTATACATCTCCCCTCATTTCTTTTATATTTATCTGATCCTAAGGGAATTGATCTAATTCCCATCAGATAGCACAAAATTTGAAGACAGACTGGCAAACTTAAACAGTGTTCTGGTAAGCAATAACTAATTAAACATTACTATTATCATGCACTTTTCAGTGAAACTAGATTAAGCAAAATCCTCTGCATGGAATTCTAGATTTTTCAAGGATTAATATTTTAAAGTAAATACATATGCATATTTAATAGGAACTATTAATACAATGTATCTTGAAACATTGTGTGGCTAACACATTAAAAACCAGCTACGATGATGTGCTAAAGCCCAAAAGATAACTCTAAGAGCGTAGGTTATAATAATGATACAGACATCTGTTTGAACTTCTCAGAACTTCATACCAATGAAGTACGGAGATATAGTTCGGATCAACAATTTCTTTATATTTATTATTAAAGACAGAGGAAAAGCATTACACATAATACACTTTCATTATCTGATTATCCCAATTCCCAAGTACAATACCAAGGTATTATAGGCTTAGACTTTTTTCAGTTGGATAATGGTGTATTGAAGAGATGAACAGTTTACTACCATTTGTCCAGAAAAAACATACAAAATCCTAACATGTACCATCATAGAAACCACAATAAAGAATTTGCTAGCACTTAATCCAAATCATTGACAGGAAATTTCAATCTTGAAAAGAAATTAGAGGAACTCCTACCTTCATTCTACTAGAACTATACATGCTACACTCATAACAGAGAAAAATTTGGAGACTTTGCAAAACAGATAACCAAAAAGTTCAAACATACAAGATGTGAATTGTAATGAATTACATGCATGATACCACAAAAAATGTATTAATGTAATGGTGTAAGAGAACTCTCTTACAAAATAATCAATTACCAGAAAATAAATGCAAATAAAAAAGTTTAATATATAACAACTAAAGAGAGGAGATATTCAACTGTAAACTTAGACAAGAGATCTCACCAAAGTCCGGGTCAGAGGATGATCCTTCTTCAATATTGCTGTTGGCAGCTTCATTGTCTGGATACTTCATTATTGATCCCATGTCTTTAATAAATTGGTCTACATCAAGGTCCACTTCCATATTCCTTTAAAAGAAAAAAACCCAGATATAGAGATATTACATAATAAAGTAACACAGCAAAGTCTGAAAGGTACAATTATGACAGCATCCAGAAAAACTAACCAGTAGCAAGAAAAAAATATTTATACCATATACTAAATAGAAAATGTTATTATGTTATTCAATACTTAATAATTAAGGACATTTTACTTAGAAATTGAGAAATTATTATAAAAATAGTTAAAAATTGAGCTGGTATCAGTTTCACATTGTTAGGTTTCTTAGAGCTAGAAACCCAAGCTACTCGGGCAGAACTCACTCACACCAACACAGAAAGAAACAGAAATAGACTTTTATTATTCTCTCAAA
>Ga0214542_1005031_pt1 | contig 25581 bp, 18 predicted proteins | sample CNSS1metaG_FD_160096 | JGI IMG/M metagenome (GOLD analysis project Ga0214542, IMG submission 160096) | Root nodule microbial communities from cowpea collected in UCLA plant growth center, Los Angeles, California, USA - CNSS1 | ecosystem: Host-associated > Plants > Roots > Nodule | place: USA...
TTTTTTTTTATATATATATATATATATATATATATATATATATATATATATATATATATATATATATATATATATATATATATATATATATATAATTATCTTATATTATGTTATATCATGTTCTATTATGTTATGTTAATATTATACTATGTCATGTGATATTATGTCATGTTATATTTTGTTATGTTATATTAAGTTATCACTATAAGAAAATACATCATTAACAATCAATTTTAGTAACCCAAAGTTATTAATTACTAAAATATTCACTATTATAAATAAATAAATTATAATTGGTTGCTAAATTAGTCATTAATTAATTAAAGATTAATTAAGAAACAAATTCCTTTGGTAGCAAAAACTTTGATGACTAATATTCAGTGACCAATTTCTTTTGGTAGTCAAAACATCGTAGTTAAATTTTAGAAACCAATTAATACCAATTATATATTTTTTTATTCATGTGATAATTTAGTAACCAATAATTTTTTATTTTGCAGATTTGTATCTAAATTGGTCACTATAGAGATTAAGAACTTTTGGTTACTAAAATTGATTATTAATGAGACCTTACGTTATATCATAAATTTTGGAGTTATTAGTTTTACTTTATATAAATTTGGGAGTTACTAATTTAATTTGATTGATATGATACCATTGATCAGAGAATATTTAAATTCTTTCGATTGTATGTTTCATTTATAAATTGTTTTCCTTCTTGGAAATAACATACACACAATTCTTGGATAGGTTTTAGAGATGGAAAGAAAAGTGAAGACAAATAGTAAGATGCATAATATTGGAGTTGTGATTATGATGATGATGATTGTGTTGGGTTGCACAAATGCAAAAAAATGTGGTGCAAAATGTTACTTTCAATGTTTAATATGGTTAGATCCACAATGTTATGCTGATTGCATGAATAAATGTCACCATGATCATGATCCTCCTCTCAATGTTTACGGTGAATGCATTAATAGTTGTAGTGTGACCAAATCTAATATAGGTATTCACTTTCTTACAACATTGTTCTCTATTTGAATCTTTTATATGTATTATTTATGATTCAATTTTGTTATATTTTTACATCTTTTTAATAACTTACTTTTGTGTATTAGGTGATCGTGTTGTTCCGACAGCTACTATGAACTCTTGCCTACAAAATTGTCATGTCAAGTTTTTAAACAATGTATAAAAATAAGGTTATTATAAATAATATTACTTGACTGTAATACACAAATAAATGAGTTATGCATATTTCTCCTTCTTTATTTCTTCAGAAACCTTTGTTCTCTTATTTATCTTTTTATTTTTACATTTTTATGAAATGTTAAATATAAATTAAGAAACACTTATACAATTTAAAATATATTTGTTTCATTTAATGAGAAAATAACATTTTCCTACACTAGAATAATAACCCATTATTTTACTTTTCAATTTTAAGACAAATAAGACATCCAAAAACCGATTTAAAGTCAGTAAACCCATAAATTGGACTTAAATCTATTCTACATTTAGATTTTGTATTTATAATAGTGACTATTTTAATAATTAATAATTTTTAATTTTGTAAATTGGTATTTAAATTGGTCAGTATAGTAGCTAACTATTTTTTGACACTAAAATTGAAGATTTTCTTGTAGTGTATATACTCAGTTAATGCAGAAATTTCTATGAAAACAAATACGTGCACATATATGGATTTATTTGTCATCTATTCATTGATAAAACTTAATTAAACTATTTGTATGAAAAGTATATTAAATGGTAATAAATGATTATTTATTAATTCATAATGATGCATTAAATGCTAGTATAATATAAATATAAAGAGGAGGAAAACTAAATAAATCTTAGCAATGAAGTTTTATATACAAAATAAATTTTAGCAATTCTCTTGTTATGATAAAATTGTCTCAAACTAAGATAATCTCTAAATTGTAACTCTATATCATATTAAGAAATGAGGAAATGTAAGTTTAAATTAATTTTAAAAAAATAACTTATAAATTATAAGATTTATAGTTATGTAAAATTTTAAATAAATTATGAAAAAACTTTCTATGTTAATAAACGATGTGCTTCGTAAATTATTTTAGTATAATAGGACTCTTCGTATTTTTAATATATTGGTTCAATTTTAAATCATATTTCTTTTTTACTATCATGTCTAAAAAATTATATGATGCATTACAATTAATTAATTTTAAAATATCTATTAACGAAAGTAAAAATATAAGATTAGTAAAAACTTTGTAGTCTTAAAAAATTATTTAACAGTAATGGGAGCAAGTAACATTTTAAGTCAAAAAATATTAAAAGTATCAACGGAATTTACTTATTGTTCCAAAAAAGAAAAACTGAGTGTTCTTTTCCGAATAAAAGATTTTAAGAATCCTCTGGCTTAACGTCAAATAAAGATTACTGAACCAAAAATAGTTTTTTTAATCCTGATAGTTAACCTTTTATTTATAGACAAAGAAGTTCCAAATATAATAATTGATTAACCAAAATATCTCTCATATACTAAATATCTTAATAAAATATTGGTAATAAAGAAACTTAAGTCTGATTCCTAGGTCCATAGACTTTCATGAATTAGGTTGGATTCTGAACAATCAGGATGATACACGCCTTGAGCATCAGTATCTGAAGCGTAAAGGTCGCAAAAAGAAATCTTGATTTTGCATAGATCATCGATTTAGACTAGGGGTGGGCAAAAAATCTAATTTTCTTAATCCAATCCACTTTTGCTCCAATCCAATCCATTTATAATCCATTTTATTAAAAATCAAATCCATTTATAATCCATTTTATTAAAAATCAAATCCATTTATAATCCATTTTATTAAAAATCTAATCCATTTAAAATCCATTTAATGGATCTGGATTTCAATCTAATCTACATTTTATATATTTTATGGATTGGATATCCATATTATAAATCAAGATTTTTAAATATGGATAATCCAAAAAATCCAATCTAAAATTTCAATTTGAATTTTTAGTTGGGTTAGACTAAAGGTTGAGATGGACTATGCTAAATTCAGACTAGGACGGGCCTTGCTCGACGACCTATACGGATCGGGCAGGCCCGACGACCATAAGAGGTTGGATGACCTATACGGATCGAGCCCAACGATCCGGAAAATTTGAGTGAGCCCGATGAACCGAACAAGGCAGGTAAGCCTGAAAATCCGAACGGGCCAAGCGGGCTGGAAGACCCGAACGGGCCAAGCAGGCCTGATGACCTGAATGGCTCAAGCGAGCTCGAAGAACCGAACGGGTCAGGCAGGCCCGAAGACCCGAACAGGTTAGCGGGCCCGATGACCCGAACGAGTCAGGCAGGCTCGAAGAATCGAACGGGTAAGGCGGGCCTGAAGACCCAAACGGGTCAAGCAAACACGAAGACCCAAAAGGGTCACGCGGACCCGAAGACCCGAACGGACCAGGTAGGACCAATGACGAAAACAGGTCAGGCTGCCCAAAGACCAGAACGGGTCAGGAAAGCCCAAAGACCCGGATGAGCCCGATGACCCGAACGGGCCCGACGACCCGAACGAGCCCGAAGACCCGGATGGGCCCGACGACCCGAACGGGCTCGACGACCCGTACGGGTCTATCGACCTACATGGGCCTTACGACCCGGATGGGCATGACGACACGAACGGGTCGGACGACCCGGATGGGCCGAACGATCCGGGCGATCCGGACGGACCTGACGATTCAAATGACCCAGATGGGCCCGACGACCCAGACGAGCTTGACGACCTACACGGGCCTTACGACCTAGATGGCACAACGACACGAACGATGCGTCGACCCGGATGGGTCCTACGACCCAGACGGCCTCGACGTCTTGGACGGGGCCTACGACCCATACGGGCCCGACGACCCAAACGGGCTTGACGACCCGGACATGATCGACGACCTGGATGGGCCCGACAACTCGGACGAGCCTGACGACGTTGACATACCCAACGACCTAAACGAGCCCCACGACTCGAACCTGTATGACTACCCGATTGGGCCTGACTGTTTGGACGGGTCTATCCGGGTTGTCCGGCCCGTTCACGTCGTCGAGCTTGTTCGTGTTGTCGGACCCGTCTGGGTCGTCGGTCTCATCCGGGTCATCTAGGTCATCCGGGCCTTAATGACACAAGTTTTAAAAAATTCAATTTAAAGTTCTTTTATAAAAAATGGATTCTGGATTTTGAACTTGATCTAAATATTTGGATTGGATTAAAATCTTGATCTAAATATTTGGATCTGGATTTAAAAAGAATCCAAACTACTTTTGCTGAAGAAATGAATTTGGGTCAAAAATTTAATCCAATTATTTGGATATAAAATGGACGTGGATTGGATCATTAAAAATCTAATCCATGCCCACCCCTAATTTAGAAGGCTCTTTACCGCTTCTAAACTGAACTTGTGTCGTCAGCTATTCACCTTCCCGTATGAATTATTTATGTGGTTTATTTAATGAATTATTTATTATCAATTAATAATCATTTATTATCAGTTAATAATTTATGTGGTTTATTTAATGAGGTATTGAATGCTTACTTCACAAGAATAACGGGCAAATTACAAACCTAATCAAGTAGCAACGTTAATATTAAGACATCTTAAATTCATGGTCATATACCAAAAATCATAAATTTTGTAATATTTTTTCATTCGTGTTAATATGAGATATCATAAATTTGATATTAGAGCCCACATATAAGACTGTATAAATATAACTCTTCTGCCAGTAAATTTGGAACAAAATATTATCAAAATAAAGTCTTATAAGAATTTTAACAGTACCTTTATATTAGAGGGAAAAAGAATACAATATTCTAAAAATTGTGTGCATATTATTAGAGTATATACTATATACTTACATACATCCATATTTTGATATGAAAAGTTTGGTACGAACTTATAAAATATTGAGATATATAATAATGAAATATCTAAATATAAGAGATAATGTAATAAATCTTATATTGAAAAGACAGTTTATCTTATATAAACTTTGATATCAATATTTACAAGTTGAAAATTTCTCTTAATTATCATCGAATCAGATAAATCAAAACTAATTTAGTATTATTCATCATTTGACGCATTTTACAACATGATCGATTGACGATTGTACGTGAACGAATAAAAAACAACCATCAAATGACTTTATATTATTAACTTTTTTTAAAAATAAGGTCAACAAATTATTTATGCAATAATTTTTCTTTTTCAATTGTGAATTTAAACGAAATATGAAATTAAATTAGTATAAATTTAAATGAATATATATAATATTTACAAAATATAAAAAAAGTAAAATTAAAAACTCATATCAAAATAACTTATTATCTAAATTTGTTTTCTCATATAAAGCATGAGAATTACAAATTAAAAAAAAAAAAAACTATAAGAACTTAGGTTACCGACTAAAAAGCTGATGGTTTAAGATAAACTGTATATACGTCACTTGTTTTATTTGTTTTTGTAAATAGTGATTATTTTTGGCATATTTAATAAAGTATCAAATTCTTTCGATATGTTTTTGACAAAAATCTTATTATATGCTAAAGAAATAAGTACTCAAGATTACTCACGTAAAATTCAAAATTTCAAAAAATAATTCCTATATTTATTTACTTTTTTCAACCAACTATCCAATATATTCTTTTTAACTTTTCACATTTTCTAATCAAACTTTACAAATGGAGCTTTTTCAAAACGTTTTTGACAGTGATATTGGAACCCTTTTTTCCTTTTTTTTTTATCTTTTCTCAATCTTTTTTAACTTTTGTATATGGATTGGGTAATCCTTTTGACTTTTTTTATTTGATTTGTTATTGTTGTTTCAGAAGAAAAAACGAAAAAAAAAATTGTCAATATCAAATTTTTTTATATTATTATAATTATTTTTAAGTTAAATTACTCTTTTGGTAATTCTAGTTGTTATAAAATTTCAGTTTGTTCCTTAAATTGTTCGTTGTCTCAATTTGGTTCTCACTTCCTTAAAAATGACTCAATTTGGTCCTCACCGTTAATTTGAAACTGTCAATTTTTGATTTTTTTGAATTTTTTGAATTTTTTTAAAATTTTTTTTGATTTTTTTTTTGAATATTTTAAAAATCATGTGGTGTATTACAATTAATTAATTAGAAAATATGTATTAGCAACTGTCAACATTAAATTAAAAGTATCTATATAAACTAATTAATAAATTTTTTATTTAATAATTTTTCATTTTTTATGTAATGAGTAGAAGTTTTTGTCAGCATTAAAGGTATCAATATAAATTAATTAAGAACTATTTATTATCATATATTAATTTTATATTGTTTATTTAAAAAATTATATGTTATTTCCTTTTAATTGTCATATTTTAAAAATCATGTGGTGTATTACAATTAAATAATTAAAAAATATGTATTAGCAAGAGTCAACTTTAAATTAAAAGTATCTATGTAAACTAATTCATAATTTTTTATTAATACTTTTTCATTTTTCATTTAATGAAGTAAAAGTTTTTGTCAGCATTAAAGGTATCAATATAAATTAATTAAGAATTATTTATTATCATATATTAATTTTTTATTTTTTATTTAATGAGTTATTGAATGAAATTAGATAATAAAGATTTTAAAATTCATTTCAAAGAAAAGAATACATAATCAATCACATATATAAAATTGGTATTCTTTTTGTTGATATTAGAAGCCAATTCATATATTTTAATTTCTAAGATCAATAATAAATATATAATTAATTTTTAAAATAATTATTAAATATAAAATTAAAAAAACTATAAAAAAAGTTTTTAAAATAAGAGTTTAAGATAATTATTTTTAGAATAATAGTTCAAAATAAATTATTTATAAAATAATTAATTTTTAAATGATTAAGAATAAAACAATGTAAGGAAAAAATATCTTATTTATATATTGTTATAGATAATAATAAATAATCAGTATCTCTTACCTTTTATATATATATATATATATATATATATATATATATATATATATATATATATATATATATATTTATATATATTCACATTATTTCTTTAAAATAGTCATTACTTTAAAAAAGAATAATTATATTTTCATTTTCATTATTTAAATAACTATTAATTTAAATTTAATTATTTTAAAATTAAAATAATTATTTTACATTTTATCCTTTTAAATTACATTTTATTTAAATAGTAATATGCTTCCATATAATTTTGACTTAAAATCAACTTTTAATACTTTTACACAAAAAATAAAATTTACTAAGTCTCTTATGATAAAATTATTTTCAAGTATGAAGGAACTTTCTTGTTAATCGATCATATAGTGCTACACTATCATACATGTAGTATACAAATTAAAATAAAATGAATGGAATTCTCCTTGTAAGTATCATTTACCATTAATGAGAATATAAAGAAAATAAGAAGATAAAGGCTTGAAAAAACTCATTGCGGATATATTACTCAAAATTTATGTTTATTTGTGTATTACAATAACATAATATTATTTCTAATAACCTTATTTCGACACATTCTTCAAATAATTATAACCTCACATGACACTTTTGTAAGCAAGAATTCACCTCATGGAACACATGATCACGGTCACCTGACAAATAAAAAGGTAATCATTAAAACGATGCTTAAACGTAATAATAAATTTGGTATTGAGAGATAATAATGTTTTATTTTGAAAAAAAAGATATTTGAATAAAATTGAAATAAATAGAATAGGGATTAAATTAAAATAAATAAATATATGTGCATACTAAATTGAAACAAATACACATATGTAAGGATTAAATTGAAATCAAGATAATAACATTTGGAATGTACTTTGCCATATGGCGATATCTTGTCACGTGGTACTGACAATGTCACGTGTCACACAAAGAATTTGACATGTGACATTTTTTTTAAATTCAAAAGTATTAAAAAATTAAAAAAATCAAAGGCCAATACGTGACACGCCGTTAACTGCATTAATATTTTTTTTTTCTGAAAAGGACCTAATTGAAATACTTTTTTAAAAATTAGGACGAAATTGAAACTTTTTTAAGAAACGGGTACAAAAAACTTCTGAATGAAAGCGACTACTATTTGACTAATTAAACCTTTTATTTATCATATGACAAGTAAAAAGAGAAAAGTAAAAAATTGAAAAACTCATAATTACTTAAACATAGTTATTGAGTCAACGACAATTTAAAAATACACCACAATAATTATTTTTAAATAAAATAAATTCTATATTGAAAATAAAAATAAAAAATCACATTAATAAATCCCTATGAAAAAAAAAACTTATTAAACCTAAATTAAATATTAATAATAAATAAAAGAAATTAATGTTATAAGAAATTGAATACCTATATTGTTGGGAGTAAATTTGGTGGCAATGCAGCTATTAAAACAATCATCGTATAGAGTGGGAGGAGAACCACGTTTGCATTTGTCCATGCAAATAGCATAACAAATTGGATATGCAAGGTTAGCAAATACACAACCAGGAGCACATTTTGCAGAACATGATTTTTTTTCAGGTGTAGTGCCAATGGCTTGTGTGCAACCCAAAATAACCATCATCATAATCATAACTCCAATAATCTTCATCTTTTATTATTTGTTATCACTTTTCTCGTTGTCTCTACAACCAATCTTAGAATTTTGTATAGTTCTCTAAAATCTGGTTGTGTTTCAAGGAAAATAAATACCAATTTATAGAAGAAAAATACAATCAAATGAATTTAAGTATTCTCTAGTCAATGATATTATTAAATTTTTTTGAGTAAATTTGGTCAACTTGTTTTAAAATTCCAATAAATTTAATTGTTTATTTTTCCTGATATGTCTCTATTATATAATTATATAATAATTATTTGTTTTGCTACTAAAGAAAGAATTTAAAATTACAGTTATGGAATGAAATTACATAATAAATATTTTAAAATACATTTTAAAGAAGAATACATAAACAATCAAAAATAAAATTAGTATTTTTTTACCGCTAAACATAATCGTTTGTATGTATTTTGAAGTAGTTATATTTTTACTTTGATTTTATATGAATGATGTGAAATGAGATAATAATGATTCCTAAGGTGAAAATGCTACTATTTTGATGATGTCCGGAGTATGTTGACTTCAAGATTTAAAGTGAGAATATCCTTACTTTATTAAGTATTGGACTCGTGTAAAGAAAAATATTTAAAATGAGACTTAAAGGGGGTTCTTATAGGCAAATTTGGCATTGAGGATCAAATCTAAGATACTTGGTAGAGGAAGTGGACCTATCATGAGATAACTATAACCATTGAGAGGTAAGGGGAGAATATGATAGGTGTAGTATCTTAGATTTTACTCAATATACCAAATCTTATGAATGTCGTGTCTAATGTATGATTGTGTATGAAAGAGCCATAAGGACCTTTATGTTTGTGATATTCTTTGAACTTTAATTATGGAATGTGATATTTGGATTAGCAATAAGATGCTTGATTTGCAAACGATTAATACTTTAAAATAGTAAGTATGATTTAAATTACTCTAGTTTACATCGTTGTTTGTTGTGTTGTGGTTTGTGCACATGTAATGATCATATGTTATATATGAGTAGATAATAATGTACGTGAGAGAGTTGTGAAGCAATAGGACTACAATAAATATTCGCTCAAGTCCGCATTTTGATCTTAAGAGTTTGATGCAGATTCAATTGGGATGCGAACTTATGAAATTTTAAGAGTCATCTTACAATTAGGAATATTAGGTATCATATAATATAATCAGAGTATGAAATATTAGATATAAGAGATATGTTACATGAGGAGGAACTTGTTATTTTATTTGATTAGAATATAAAGTCAAATGACTTGACGTGATTCTTCTCGGACAATAAAATTACCAAATTATTGATCTGAGAATTTTTCGTTTCTAAATGCGGATATAGACAGTATGTTAAATGAGTGCGAACTTAAGCAAATGTTTATTGTACTGATGGCCTTCCGAGAAAGTAATTATTGTTTATGTACATAATTTTTGTATTGTATATATCTTCCTAGTTGATGAAGTATTATTTATCTTTCAAAAGTTTTGTTTTTTTTTTCATGAAATATTTGTAAATATATTTTATATATTTATAGGCTGATTTATGCTTTTTATTAACTATGTAATGTTTTAAATTAGTAAGGTGAACCTACTAAATTAGGGTGTAACATGTTCCAACTAATTACAACAAAGTTATTTTTTAATCTATTGGATCAATTTCATATGATATTTCTTTTAATTATCATATTTTAAGAAGAATATTGTGTATTACAATTTATTATTTTTAAAACGTGTATTAGTGAAGGTAAAAGTATAATATCAATAAAAAAATTAAGATGAATTGATATTCTATTTACATTTATATTTAAACATTAACATTCAACTATTAAAGAGACACGAAAGAAAAAAAAGATTTTTTTAGTCAAAATAAAAATATTTTTACTTGGACAAAAATAAACTATGCACTTCCATGGATTCTCACCCTACCCATCCACACATAGCCACACCAATCCACACATATACAACACACACACACACAAAGCCATTCACACCACACACATTGCCCCACACACTCACCTCAAGCACACTTACACACCAACCTCCCACAGTCACACCCATATCCAAACATGTACAAATATTCACACATGTCCACACTCACACGCGCGCACACACACATATATTTATACATGTACACACTCAATCTATCTGATATGACATGTTATTATATATTGGGTGAAGAACGTATAATATTGTATATTGTCCTATACAGTAAAAGCATTTTCTCTCTATAAACAACATTATATTTACTTCGGTCCAGACTATTTATACTCATTACTTTGTTTAGTATTTTATTCTATATTTTTATGAGTATTATTATTTGTTATTTGACTTTATAAATACTTTGTTTTATTCGATAAAGATGGCCTTAAAATTAGAAAAGTAAAATAACGGAACATTAATATCTCATTAAATGAACAAATAAAAGTATATTAATAATTAATTGTTAGTTAATTTATATTTAACATTTGATAAGAATATAAAGAAAATAAGAGAAGAAAGGTTTTTGGAGAAATAAGGAGGAAAAATCAGGATAACACATACTTAAGTGTATTTTATAATCATGTAATATTATTTATAACAATCTAATTCTGAGATACACATGGTTTAAAGTCTTATACTTTGTCATGACATTTTTGTAAGCAAGAGTTTAAAACATTCCCTGTAGCACGATCACCTAATACAAAAAAAAAGTTAATTATTAAAAGGATACAAAAAATAAAATAAATTTAATTATGAATAAAAATATAAAAAATAAAAATAAAAATGAATGGCAGAAGAAAAGTGAATACCAGTATCAGATTTGATGGAGAAGCAAGTATTAACGCATTGATGGATGGCACTGGAAGGAGGAAGACGACCACTCTTACATTCATCCATACAAGTAGAATAACACACTGGAAATGCAAACATAGATGGTGCACAAATTTTATCACATCTCGCCTCACATGAATCGTTGGCTTCTGTGAAACCCAACAAAATCATCATCACAATTGCAACTGCAATACTTTTCATCACTTTTCTCTCCATCTCCAAAACCTCTAGCTTACTGTTTCGTAGAGGTGTTAAGTCTTGTTTTGTGTTTCAAGAAAAAAAGAATACCAATTTATAGAAAAAAATATGCAAGTATATGGAATTAAATAATGAAGTTAAATGTTTTCTGGTCAATGGTATCAGTCAAATGTTACCTGGTTAATGGTATCAGTCAAATCAAATTAATACTTATTCATATTGTTATTAATTATTAAATAATTTTAAAATATTAAATTTTAACAATATTTTAATTATTATTGATGAGTATATACACAAATTAATATAGTAATAATATTAATTATATATATTATTATTTTTTAAGAGTATTTTAATTAATATTAATTATTACATATGTTTATATATAATTAATATTAGTTATTAATACTTAATAGTAATTATTATTTTACGTATTATTAAATTATTAAATATGATATACTAATATATTAATTATTATATTTTTAACAGTATTTTAATTATATATATATATATATATATATATATAAAACTTAGTTTTTTGAATTTAAATTTTATTTTTATCACGAATCATAAATTTGAATCAATTTTATTATTATAGAAATAAAGAGGGATGTAAAGGTAAAACTTTTAAGAATCTATGCAAATCTTCACAGTTTTAAGAGATGAGATTTTGATATTATCCGATAAATTTATTACTGCATTCAATCACAAATTATTTTTATTGAATACAAAATCAATTTCATATCCATCTTTTCAATATTTTTATCACGAATCATAAATTTGAATCAGTTTTATTATTATAGAAATAAAAAGGGATATAAAGGTAAAATTTTTAAGAATCTATGCAAATCTTCACAGTTTTAAGAGATGAGATTTTGATATTATCCGATAAATTTATTACTGCATTCAATCACAAATCATCTTTATTGAACACAAAATCAATTTCATATCCATCTTTCCAAATTAGCTGATTTGTTGAATCTCTTCAAATATATTATTTAAACAACTATTTGACTGATATAAATTAAAAAAAATAAAAATATATATAATTATTCTAAGTTTTGGGTTATTTCTTTAGTGACAATTTTTTAAAGGTTAACATGATTGTTACAAAAAAAGTCATATGAAATAAATAACATGATAAGTAACACATTATTATCATTTTACATTTCAATGAATTCTGAATTTAGCAACCATATTTGGTGAGAAATAAAATTCTAACTACATGGGAGTTAGAGAATAAAAGACTTAAGAGGTAATTCTCAAATATCCGAGTATCGAGAATGGTTTAAATGTAAATAAAAGTCTCACATTGGGTAAAATAGATAAAATTAAATATTATATAAAAATGAAAGGCATGTAATACCACCGTTGCCTTAAGATTTTAGGATAAAAATAATATTAAATACCTTATACATTTTAATTTCTCATTTTCCCTTTTTCATCCAATTTTGTTCTGAGTTATGTAATTACAAATTTAATAGTCTGTGTTGCTTTACAACTGTTTTCAAGTGTTCGCAGGTTTGCTCCTTGACCTAACCTACATTCTAAACGATAATATACATGTTTGAGCTTTGATGTGTGTTTTTTTGGTTAAGTTATTATTGTATAACCTCATAGTGTAGTGGCTTAAACACATTATAAAACTTGGATGTCAAAATAACCAACCAAAATCCTCAATCAGCACCCATAATCAATCAAGCCCTATTGCCTCTACCTATACCGTCAAAACAGTTCTTTAGTTTTAGTTTCTTTTAGGCGTGTATATATGACTAGCTTTTCTCCTTTTTCGTAAACAGTAGAAAGTTTTTATCTCAAAATAGTACCAGTTTGGTTTTACTGCTTTTGCTTCCATGTGCATATCATTCGTCACTTCCGCTGGATCAATTACGTCTCTAATAATGAGAATCAGGTTCTTTAAGATTGGATGAGTGTTTGCCTATGTTGTTGTGACTTCGTGCTGGCCAAAACTTATATACTTGTATTATAGAATTAGGGAGTTGTAGAAGAATTTCGAGCTTCACATGGTTTTATGCCATGTTGATGCTTCAGGAACTTATTCAAACTTCTATAGCATCTACTTTAATTTATGTTTTCAAATTATCTATTTAGAAATTTAGCCTATGAAATCTCAATTTAGTCTAGCCTATGAAATGGGAAATGAAGTTGAGGGTTGTATTTAGCTCAAGCTTTGGAATACTGCAACAGTAAAGGAAAGACATTTTACCATGATCTTAATGCTTATAGAAATTTGTGTGTTTACTTCATCTTCTAACCTTTTTTTGTGCTTTTTTCATTATGTTTTGACAACTTATGTGGTACCATTTGTGTACAGGATGACAACACTAGACTCTCTTGTTTTGGACTCATAAAAAATAGTAGGGATGACAAAAGCTACAATACAAATATAGCAACCTTGACCCTTCTTCTGGTAGAGTAGCACTTGGAGTGCACATTTCAGCTTTTGACAAACAGAACATTTTAAAATTGTATTATTTGATGTTAAAATTGTAATGCACAATTTTTAATAGTTTAATAGAGTTTTACTTTAATTAGTTATTAAATTATTACTGCACTGGACTTGGATAAAACTTTTGTACACTAAACTATTTTGAAATTGATGTAACCCAGTGAGATTTTTTAATTTCTTTTATCATGAATATAACAAAAAAAATAATCATATGAAACAATAGCATAGTAAGTAACACAATTATCATTTTACATGTCACTGAATTTGGCAACAATATTTGGTGAGAAATACAATTCTAGGTGGAAGTTAGAGAATAAAAGGCTCCCCTGTTCAGAAGCAATTCGCAGATATCATGGTGTCCCCAAATTTTGGCCATGTACAAAGGTGTAGCACCCCTCTTATTCACAACATTAAGGTTCACACCCTTCTCAACCAACACTTGCACCGTTCCTACATCGCCGCTCTCCACCGCCATGTGCAAGGGCACGTGACCTTCTTCATCTTCACATTCCAAGTCCAAACCTGCTAATTCAATAAGCACCGTCATCACATCCTTGTGCCCTTTAAAAGCCGCAGCATGAAGCGCCGTCAAACCGTATTGATCATGATACTTCACACTTCCACCACCTTTTCGCAACAACAGTGCCTTCACTTCATTCGCCTCTCCGTTCCTCGAAGCTTCAAATATTGCTTCTCCCAGCTCCACCACTTCTTTCTGAACACAAGAAAAAAAAATGAAAAAAAGCATTTTTAAGTGATGGGCCAATTATTTGGGTTGGGCTTGGCCTCTTCACTTACATTTGTGTTGGCATTTTCTGCCACGTGTACTTCATCGGTGGCGTTGGGGCTGGGGACTATTCTCAAGCCGGCTTCCAGGAGGAGGTGAACCATGTCGTCCGGCTTCAGCAGCTTTGTGGCGGCGCCGAGGAGCGATTCGGCTTCGGCCGGTGACAAATCCGCGAGCATGGAACGCTGTCGTTTGAGCAGGTTTCTAACGGCGTCCAAGTCTCCGCGCGTGACGGCATCGTTAAGGAGGAGGGGCCCCACGAAGGCCACCTTGAGTTTGATGTCCCGAGTTTTGAATCCGTAGGGGCAAGAGGCGAACCACGAGTTGATGGACTCGGGGTGAGTGGACCCGGACGAGTTCGCGGGGAACTCGGCGGTTTTCACGAGGAAGCGGTCGGAGGGGGAGCGAGGGAAGGAGCGAGGGAGATGGGACTGCGGCTTAAGGATGACTTTGAAGGTGGCGAAGGATAAAGGGGGAATGAGTCCACTCGGTGGGTTGACCAGAAACTTTTTCGGCGATGAGGTTTGGATCTTGAAGGCCACCGGTGCGGTTGGGTTTAGAGAGCGAAGCCGCACCGTGGCTCGGCATTTGCAGTTGAGTGCGAACTCTATGCGCACCTCTGCGGGCTCGCACACTTCCACCAGAGCCTCCTCCATCTACCAAAGCTCGATTCGATTCTCTCTGCGGGATTGGGATTGGGCTTGGTGGGTGAACGTGAAGTGTAGATGAGCACTGAAAGTGAGAGTCACGTGACACTGTGTTGTAAACCTAACGTCCCTCAAGGCGCGTGTCCAATTTCCATTTTACATGGTTTTCACCTTTTTCTAACGAATTCACCATCAATGGATAAAAATGAGAAAAATCGTTGATCATGTGGAGCCCACTCTAACAGGAAGAGTGAGGGAGCTAAACAACGTGCTACAGTACCTCTCCATTGACACGTGTTATAGTCACGCTTTGTTTGCTACATTCGTAGTGTTTGTTACTTGCTTGATGCGTTACATTACTACACACTGCATTTTGGCGGGTAGAAAGTGTTGCAAGGCGAAGCGAGCGCATAGTTTTGAGTCTCTTTTGCGAGGTTTACTTTCTAATTCTTCTTTCTATGCGTTTTTTAATTTGAGATAAACCGAGTTTTTTCTACTTTGGTGATACAGTTATGTATGTACATACAGATAGTTGAATTTCTCTTGAAGATGTTTTACTCTCACCAGCTTCTTGCTCGGAAGGCTCCTCTTGGCCAAATATGGTAACTCCGTTTCCATGTATTTCATTTTTGGGCTTCATGTTTCTGCTCTCTGTTTTCTGTTACTTCATCAACGATTCTAATTTTAGTCATCATGCTTGTCCATTTCTTTATTTATGTTTTCTGTTATAAAACATGCTTGTCCATAGTAGTGCGACGTTTCTATATCTATTCTCTGTAAAAATGTGATCATACAAAACTAGTTACGTCGTCGTTGATTTACGAATATTTTTGTTGCTGAGTTTTTTTTTTTTTTTTTTTTTTTTTTTTTTTTGTGTTTTTTTTTTCTGTTCATTTAAGTGATTCTGGATTTCAATTTTGTTTAACATCAGCGTTTTGTTTCTAAAATGAAAAATAAAAATATTAGTCGCTTTTTCTCACCGGTTCTTCATGAAGGATGGCTGCCACTATGCACGCAAAGATAAACCGAAGAAAGCTGGACAAGCTTAACATCATTAAGATCTGGTAATGGTTACTTGCGCGCTTATTTTGGTGTAGCCTAGAGTTATATACATTGCCAACTAAAGGAGCTGATATATTGTCTTCTTGTTTCTTGTACTTGTTTTATAGCGAAGAGATTCTGAACCCATCTGTTCCTATGGCTCTTAGACTTTCTGGAATTCTCATGGGTGCTCTCTCTTTCTCTCTCTCGTTGCTATCTTCAGCTTCAATTTCTATTTCAGTTAATGGGTAGAAATGTAGCATATCTCCGCGCCTCTGCTTAATTGTTGTTGCGTTTTTATCAGGAGGAGTGGTGATTGTGTATGAGAGAAAAGTGAAGCTCCTTTATGGTAAACTTTGAATCGCTGTTCTCATGATTAATGTAACATTAAAATGTTGAAAGTCCATTTTCATTGCACAACGATTTTATCAGAATTCTCTACTTTTTGTTTATAATTTTATCTTCCTTTTTTTCTCGCAGATGACGTGACCCGTTTTCTGGTACGAAGCTGAACTTTGACATTTACTGAGAATTCAGTTTTTTTTTTCTTTTTTATATTTTTTCCCTATGGGTACAAGGTTGAGATAAACGAAGCATGGAAAGTCAAGACTGCCCCTGATCCTACATTGCTCCCCAAGGCAAAATCCAAGGCCAAGTTAGTCACATTTGTATGCTCTGTTATTCAAGTTATCCGTAATATACTTCCTTTCAGATAAATATGTGACTCAGTGAGTAATTTCATTATTTTTTTCAAAGATTTAAGGAAAATATATACTTAAATGGGTTGTCTATACATCATTAATCAATATTTAACTCACCTATGCTCTAAAGTAACTCCTTTTCTCTTTGACAGGAAAGAGGCTGTTACTCTGCCAGGAATCCGTGAGACGAACGTGGCAGATATTGAACAGTCCCTTCAGTTTTCCAACACAGGCACCACAACGGGATTCCAACATAACGCCTATTTCACTATGGTATACGTATCTGGTCTCACTGCATGGAATTAGAATGGGAAAGACCTAATCAATAAAATTGTTCGTCAATTAGGTTGAGCTAATCCAAACCCTTGCTTATTGCAGCGACTTGATAGTGTGGATGAACCCTTCATTAGTAATGGAGCAAGAGAGGACCAAGATCCATCTGAATTTCTCCATCAAGGTTTTCGTCCTTGGATTTGCAAAACATATATATGTATAGTTCATGCAAGTGTCAATTTGCTCACTCTTATCATTCTCAGCTGACGTGGAGAATATTACCTTATTTGAACGCTTTGAAACATTCCAAGCTAATGCGGATCCATACAATCGCTTTGAGAGGTTTTTAGTTTCAATCATCTTTATTTTGTATTGTAGTCTTTAGTTTCTAGCGACAATCCATTTATTTTTTGGATGATTGTGGCAGGTTTGATATTGAAGGAGATGAGGAAACACTGGTAAATGTAACTTCAGGAGATCAAATTCCAACTGCGCTTATACCCTCCCCACCTCATCAAGATGAGCCTACCAGAGGTGATTAGGATAACAATCATTTGTCTGTATGTAAACATGAAAGCTTTAAATAATGTTATAGAAAATTATATATTTACGACTAGGTACCAATAATTTTTTTAGTTAAAAAATTGCAACTATGAAGTAGTTTTGGCTGTTACTCTAATGTTATTTTAATTTTTAACATTTTCCCTTTTTAATTATTGGTAGACTTTCCCAACACCTTAACTGCGTTTTTTATTTTTTAATTTCTCAGCATTTCCCTAGTCGGTACTCTACGCATGTAGCTTATGGCACTGGGTTTTTGATGGAAGAATAATGTAACATCTAGACCAAATTGGGCCATCACCTGGTCTTAGAAGCTTGAATAGTTGAGTTTTCCGTATTGAGTTAGGCTACAATTTGAAGTGTACTATAGCTTAAGGATTGTGGAGGAGTAATGGAGTGTCAGATTACTAGTGTTGTACAGGAATAATGGAGTTTCTGTACTGAATTGTATATAATACAACTTGTGTATCTCTCAACGTCCTGTTTTACTTTTCCTACCAGAGAGGAGGTTTAGTCTTGACAAATGACTATGGAAGATAAGCAATTGTCATTTTTAGTTGGTGGCGTGTAGGTAAAAATTTATTTTGGTATTATAAGTTGACTTGTAAAAGGACATCTTTCGCATAGAAACTGAAGTCTTATTATGGAAATTTAGTGATCATGGGATTACATTTCAGCTATATTACCATTTATTGTGAAGATAATATAAGGTATAGTTTTTCCCTTATGAGTCAGTCAAATATTAAAAGTAGAAATAACTAAACACTGTCAATATAAAAATTAAAAAAGAAAGAATGAAATTTGTTTGCTGACATATAACTTCTGCAGCTGATATGTTTGAAGACCTTCATCCTGAACAACAGGACATTCGGCAACCTGATGAAGCCATGCCACCCAGACAGGTTGACTACTATTTAAAACTACAATGACCGTTACAACTGATGAGAAAAGAAATGACTAAACTTAGAAGTGCAATGCAACAGGAACCTAGAAGGCGAGGACCAAATAAAAGGAAAAGAGGACAACGCTTGCATATCGAAATGGATTATGAGCAAACCATTATTCCTGTGCACATATATCAACACTGGCTTCAGAACGCTTCTGACATTGTCTCGCGAAGGGGAAGAAAGAAACAGGTTTTGTTTCTTCCATTTGTTGTTTTCCATATTTGATATTTTAGGGAACCAGACAATTTTTTAAGGAAAGATGAATGAAGAGTCCAATATCATAAAAAATAAGAAAAATAATAAAAGTGAAGCAGATAAAAGTTGAAATCCAATAATATGTTCAATAAAATACTTCCACTATAAACACTATCTTCTCTCTGTTGCAGCAAACTAATGTTTTGTCTTCAACAAAGATAGCCAACCTCATGAAGCTGCCACCTGTTGCGCTCAGTGGTGATTTATTTACAGCTGAAAATAACGATATATATTATCCAGCACCTATTCTTGACTTATGGATTAAGAGCATTCAACCACCCCACGATTCACCTTCAGGTCAGCATAGAGTCTCTCTCTGGGATGTCCGGGGAGGGGGCGATTTAAAATGGTATTAGTTGATCGTAAGAAGCTAGCCAACCTTTATATGGAACTTAGCAGAAAGTAACAAACTCAATTTTATGCAGAAAGGATTTCAGCCCACCATCCTCCAGAACCATCATTTTCATCCCCTCCAGGAGTACACAGTGGAGATTTCATGCAATTTGTTAGTCTTAAACTCCATCTTTTGGTTTGCTTTTCTTCATTTTAGGAGGATATGTAGCTTATTTCTGATAAAATTTCCAAATGTGAAGCCTTCTGAAGATTTTGACAGTAGGCTAGACAACCAGGCACCTCCAGTAGAGAAGCAGAGGAAAAATGTCCTCATGGATGAACTGACGGCTAGCCTTTTGAGAGGGCATGACTCTACTCCGCATGTCTCATCTGTGAAAGCCGGTAATTTTCATTGATTTGTTTATTGGATCTTTCAATTCTCTAATGGACGTCCATGTGTAAGAAAACACGACATAATTGTTCTTGGATATGTTTTTGTAGGAGACAGTGCACATTCCTTTCCAAGACCAGCGTCTGAACATGGTCCTGCCTCACTTTCAGACTTTGATTCCGGGAGGTAGTTGGTTCAATTTATAACCTACCAAATATTGTTCAATAACTCATTATAGTTTCAAATGTCCATTTCACCTTGATATCTAAAGGACAAAAAGATATTATAGTTCTGCACATGTTGAGTAAAATTTGTTGTAGTCTGATGCTTCAGAAATATTAACAGATTCAAAAATAAAAGGTATTCTTCATCAGCAAACAGCAGTGGAGGCCTTGAACCACTAGTAGAAGACGTAAATTTCAAGTTAGCTAGGCTGTATGAAGATGGTCCCACACCTGATCAAGGTATATTACTTGTTAAGGCTTTTTCTAACATTGGACGAGGACCACCTGTAATGGAATATTCTTTATTCACTTATCACACACATCAGTCTCACAAGTTCCTTTTCAGAACTCCTCGTGGAAACAGGACCCACTCAAACTCAAGTAAACATCAATCATCCCAGTGACAAGATAACCGATTCCATCCAAGCGTATGAATCTCTTTAATTAATTATTAATCATAATTACATTTACAGAAGTAGTTTTGGATAATAATAATGCATATTCCTTGTATTTGAACAGACAGATGAAGGCACACTTTGACACTCCTGGAGCTCCTCCCGTTGAATCCCTCCATAATCTAGCTGCTGGAATGACACGGACATCAGCGGCACAACTTTTCTATCAAATTTGTGGTATTTATTCTTTAGTTCCTTTATCTATCCTATATTTAAAATTGGTTAAAATAAGTTTAAATTAACAATTTTTATTTTAAGCATTTAATCTTTTAAAAAAAAATATTTATATAACAAATAAATAAAAATTGATTTATGTATTCGATATTATCTCCGTTAATTCTGTTCCACAGATGTTTGTATGTTTGTTAAATACAAATAGTGTAATATGATCTTTCTAGTGTTGAGATAATATACATTACGACTTTTATGTTTATTAATAGTATATAAGGATGATGTTTGACTCTCATGATAAAAAGGACTAAAAGAGAAATTTAAAAATATTTTAATAATTAATTAGAAAAGTTAATATAATAGTTCTGGCAAAACTACAAAATAAATATTATTTAAAGATTTCATCAAAATCTTATAAATTTTTAGATTATCATATATGAAAAAAAACTTTATGAAATGCTCAAAATAAGAAATTGTCATATATTAATTTAAATCTTTAAATTAATATTTTAATGTTATATTCACTACTTTACACCGTCATTCAAGTATAACGTATGACATTTAAAATGATTATCGTAAACTTTAGAAAAAGCATAATATAACTATTTATGATCGGATAATAGTATAAATATATTTTACAATGTCAATAGACTTTTTTCTTTTCCTCTTGAAACAACGGAAAACATTATCAAAACTCAAACTTTACTTTCTTTTTTCAAATAAATATTCTAAACTTTAATTATTTTTTAAAATTTATTATCAAAAAATTTATCTTTTACAAATAGGCATATTGTATTTAACTTTTTCTAATTTATCCTTACAGTTTATTGTTTTTAGAAATAGACACCTAAATTTTTAATTTTTTTCAAAAGGTATTATTTTTTATGAATAGTTTTTCTTAAAAAGGATTAAAGAATCGTTGATTTTAATCTAAAAGAATTAACTTCGATATCTTAGAAAATAATTATTTATAAAAAGTTAAAAAAGTTTAAAGATTAACTAGGATAACATTAAAACTTCATTTCTCTATTTAAAAATACTAAAGTTTAAGAATAAGTTATAATAAAATTAAGTTTCAATATATTTATTTGTAGTAAAACAAAGTTTAAGTATAAATTAAGATAAAATTAATGTTTAAGGTTTCTATTTATTAAAAAGATTGAAGGATTAAAGTATTTTTCCTAGAATATTCATTCAAGTTATAATAATGCCTAATTTAATTCTTTCATGCATAGTTCTTGCTTCCCGCGATGCCTTGAAAGTGGAGCAAAAGGTGCCCTATGGAGAGATTCTCTTCTCTAGAGGATTAAAAATGTGATGAAGTTTTGGTTCCCCCTCAGTTATCTATATTCTTGTAATTTGCTTCTTCTCCTTTGAACTCTTATTACTAATGCAGCTTGTGCTCTTTATCAGCAAGCTGTATTGAAGTTTAATTTAGTGTGCAATCATTAGTTTCTTTTGCTAGGATTACAAACAAGTTCTTCATTCCTATCCTCACTTTTCTTCTAAATTTTCTCATGATTGCCAGTGCGGTTATCATCACTTCCAAGTTATTTGAAAATTATTTTATCAATTAGAATATTGTTTAAACAAAATACGTTTATTTGATGAAATAGGTTATTGATAGATTGAGACAATTTTTATATACTTGTTATTTATAAGAGGGATGTACCGTAGCGGTTACCCAATTTTATATCTTTATTAAACTCATTTAAACTTAACATATCTTGATCAGATTGTTTTGGCTTGAGTTAGCTACATTTATGTTTTGAATTTCTTTTAAGTATTTGAAATATGGAATAATTTAAGGCATCTGTTATATTAGAAATAAAATTAGAAAAAATGTACAATAATTTTAATATAAATCAATCTACTTAATCATATGTAAAGGAAACTGGATTGACTATATTCTATTTTATTCCGTTATAATTGGTAAGTCGATAGTAGGAGGATTTGTTTAAAATTATATAGATTTTAAATATGTCACATATCATACATTTCATCCATAATTATTCTGCAATCACTCCTTACAATTACAAAAAATGTCACACTATTAGTTTAAAACATGAAACTAAATGTTTAATTATTTTAATTGAATGGAGTCGCTTGCGTATTTCTTAAAAATTGCGAAAAAGTAATTTGGGTTAGACTATCTCACTTCTGAACAATCTATGGTGAAGCTACTCGGATAAATCATATTGATCCACTTTCAATATTATCTTAGTTATATAAAATCACTTTAAATTTGTGGATGGTAAATCTTCTCTATTAAAACCAACACATTAATATACTTAAAACTCGTATTCCATGTTAACTCGTCAACCAAATGACTTTTCTAAAATACCATGGTGAACGTTAGTGGTAGCTTCTGGCCTAAAATCTACGCCATCTATTTCCAATAATATGATTTATAAGATTTATCATATTTGAAGAAAGAATAAAATCATTCAAAATATTTATAAGGAATTCTTTAAATTTATATATACGTGTGTATATGTATATCAATAAGTATAATACTTACCGCAATACGCATGAGATAGATTTGATCCGTAAATATATACGCCCACAAATTTTTCCATCCCTTTTCAACTTATACTATAACTACTACGGTAGTATTTTAAGATTCTTTTAATTTTCCTAACATTTCAGGTTTCACGTGTGAAAGCATTGTGGAAAACTGAAGATTTAAAAACCTTGACAATATAATAAAAAAGAAAGGAAGGCACATGCAGCTGTAGGTAGGGTTATGATTATGCAGGAACAATGATGATGCATCATGGATAACACCAACCATTAATAACCCTTTTTCCATTTATAACCCCCACACTCTCAACGTTTCTTCTCCTTTGCGCAGTACCCTCTCACTCATCTTCACTACCCCCAAAACCCTTTTCCCTTTTCCTAATAACTTCTCATGTGGCCACCGTGGCTTAATTCACCCAACCGGTTCCGCAACGCTCCACCGCCGTCACCGTCGCCCTCGTCATCGCCCTCGCATTCTCGATCTCGCTCATTAAGCTTTTCTTGCTCGTCTTTCAAAGACATTCAGAGCCTCCTCCAAGAAAAGCCCGAATCCAGCCCCGCCGCCCCCAAATCTCCGTCTCTATTCCGCCGCGTCCGGATCTCCACCGCCGTACTTCGTGCCTTGGGTGCCTCGCGCGCTACCGTCCCCGCTGCTCTCCCGCCGGGCCTTGACCAAGGCGTCGTCGTCTACTTCACCAGCCTCCGCGTTGTCCGCCGCACTTTCGACGACTGCCGTGCTGTCCGATCCATCCTCCGCGGCCTCCGCGTCGCCGTCGACGAGCGCGACGTCTCCATCGATGACCGCTTCCGCGACGAACTTCACGCAGTTCTCGGCCGCCGCAGCAACCTCGCCCTGCCACGCGTCTTCGTCGGCGGCGTCTACATCGGCGGCGCCGACGACGTCCGTCAACTTCACGAGAGCGGCGAGCTCCACCGCCTCATCGAACGGCTCCCGCGCTCGAATCAGAACGCTTGCGACTGCTGCGGAGGTTTCAGATTCGTAGTGTGCGATGAGTGCAACGGAAGTCACAAAATCTTCACCGAAAAAAACGGATTTCGAAGCTGTCCGTCTTGCAATCCCAACGGCTTGATTCGGTGCCCTTCTTGCTTCTTCGTGCACCCGCGCCACACCAAATAACTTACTTCATCGGTTAGTTACTGCTCACAGTTCACAGACAACTCACGGAAGAAATTAAATTAATAATTTATGTTTATAAATAATGACTTTCTCACTTGCATTTCATCAATGCGACTACATTACATATATTAATTGAAATCGTGTACTCTGAGGATCTACAAATCTGAATAGGGTTACGGCATTATTAACTGTTAATTAATTATTAATAATATTTTGATATTATTATATGGTTTTAAAGCTCATTATATAGGTTTGATTTGTTGTAATGGCACACTTCAACACTAATTATTCACATTGTGCTTGTCATGCGGAGTCATGTACCGAGTGACAGCACACAATAGTATCTGTGAGAAGTTTCGTTAAGCATGACACCAAATGATCTGAAATTGTTTGTTTGAAATTGTTTGTGTCTGGTGGTGGATGATGCCAAATTTGCTTCAAAGGGTCGAAACTGTTATCAGAGTTTGCGATTCAGTTTTTGTTCTTGTTCATACACAATTATCATTAGGTAGGTCGTGGAGAATTGTCTTGGGAGGTGGGAACCGCGTGTGTTGGACCTCGTTTAGGGTCTGGCCCATTTTCCATTTCCCTGTTTTTGGGGGCTTCTCCCTACACCTCCAATAATATCTTCAGTACCCCCAAAACTAATTTTATTGCCATGTTTGCCCATGGTAAAACTGAAGAGTAACTCGGTCTCTCTTTTTTACCGTGTCTCTGCACCCCCAAAAGCACACACTCTCCTCTGCACCCCCAAAACGCACCCTAATAAAGAATGAGATTCCCTGCACCCCCAACAGAAGAATCTTGACCTAGGTGCGCGTAAGGACCCTCCCTCTTCTCCCTGGTGTTCTCCCACGCAGCCTCACACAGTCTCGTTCTTCTTCCTCTTCTCCCACACAGCCTCCACACACCATTGTTCTCCCCAGGCAACATCCTTTTCTCCTCCAAAGCGTTCTTCTTCCGAAGCTGCGCATCCACACACCCTTCTTCTCCCCTTGGTCCGGCAGGTCCCTTTTCTCCGCGGAAGTC
>Ga0214542_1005036_pt1 | contig 25558 bp, 9 predicted proteins | sample CNSS1metaG_FD_160096 | JGI IMG/M metagenome (GOLD analysis project Ga0214542, IMG submission 160096) | Root nodule microbial communities from cowpea collected in UCLA plant growth center, Los Angeles, California, USA - CNSS1 | ecosystem: Host-associated > Plants > Roots > Nodule | place: USA...
AAGGAATACCACGTGCTTAACCCCTATCCCGAGCCACAACTCAAGGGATACGTTCCGAGCCACAACTCAAGGAACTCCAGCAACCTCACCTCTAAAGCACTACCAGAAGCCTTGTAGAACACCCTACGAAGTCCAACAACTAGGACTTACAGCAGCTGAATCGCCTAGCGGGGGACACGTACCGCTAGGCGCCACAGCTTCCAGACCGTCTGGCGGGGGACACGTACCGCCAGGCGCCAAGCGCCTCAACTCACAAAGTCTGCAACCACCGCCTGGCGGGACAGTCTACACCGCCAGGCGGACGCTGTTCCAGGAACCACTGTCCGTGTCGCCGCCGCTTGGCGGAGCCTATCCAACCGCCAGGCGCCATGCAGTCCAGAACCCCACTAAGTCCTTGTCGTCGCCTGGCGCTACCCACTCCCGCCGCCAGGCGCTGTATCAGTACAGCAGCACTCCGCTTGAGTTCCCTGTCACGAGTTTTCATGGTTCACTGCTTCCAGCTTCCAATGCTATTCTCACTAACTGACTCATAACAAGTCCCTTAGAGTTGACCATTCACAATGCCCTTGCATCAATGGAAGTACCTTACTTGAAACTGTTTTCCTAGTATGGGTTCACATACTCTTTTTATAATTTTAGTATAATTCACCCTTTTCTCCAAACAGTACTCCTGCTCCTACTGTACTTGTCCTCTTTTCCTTCCCCTTTTTATAACCTACTTAGATACACAAGTTCATCTCACTATATTTTATACTTATTTCTACCATACCCAGATTACAGTCCACTATCTAACAATACCCCTCAAGGTCCAATATTGCCCTCACCCAATTATATCACTCATACCAAACCTCAATTTCAATTATCCTTCGTTACTCTAATATACTCGTCCTCGCATATCTTATCCTCCATCTATATCATTCCATTCCATCAACTCCTATCTCTAAGACTCCGAACTTCAACCAAATGCACTCATTTTTACACCCAAGCTCCTACTGACACTCAACACTCGCTCCATCACAACGAGCACTCCCTCTGCGCTGTCACCTACGTCGCCTGGCAGCCAGCTTCGCGCCGCCAGGCGGTGCGTCAGTTCTGGAATTTTCCAGACTCCACCTGCAACCAATTTCTCAGCCATTTTTTCATCTTTAAGAGTACACACAAAACTAACCCCTGCACAATCATAACACTTTAATTTATTGATCACCAATTCCTATGTCCAATTCATAGTAACCCATTCCAATTCGTGATTTCTGATAACATACGCTCAACCCTAACTCATATTCACTGTTCCATTCAATTAACCTTCGATTAGGTGGTTATACCTACTGTCGATCATCATTACCCCTCTATAAGGATCACCACTGCCTTTTGCTCCGATCAGATTTCACCCAGAATTCCAGAAAACCCAAAAACGAGTCAGATTACCCCGCGCCGCCTAGCGGTTTAACCAGTCCCGCCAGGCGCTTCATCAACAAACCCAGTAATTGGTTAAGACGCCTTGCGTCGCCTGGCGGCCGGGAATGTGCCGCCAGGCGGTTCCTCTTCCAGGAACCCAGAACACACCAATTCGCATGAGTTGCCTGGCGGTGGTTCATCACCCGCCAGGCGGTTTCTGGAAAATTCCAGAAACCCAAAATTACGAAGACTTTAACAGTACTCAAACAATCAATATACCATACAGTTACACACTTATAATTATATGCATAAAATTACGGAGTCCAGCTCCCCTAACCTGGTTCCTTAGCTTAAATTTGAACAATTGATGAAGCTCTCCCTTGATCACCAATGGCCAACCTTGGTTTCCCTCAATTCTGCCTTCAACTCCCTCACGTCAGCCCCTCTCACTCACCCTTGCCTCTGTTTTTCTAAGTCTAAGTTCAGCCTTGCCAAAACCTTGCCTAAACTCCAACTTTTTCCTTTTAAACTAGTACTTTAGGTTACTTAAAATATTAAAACGAATTTAATTTCATTTACCTTTTAATAACCCTCCATCTCTCATCATGAATGGGAATGCAGCCCCCCCCCTTGGCCGTACCCATGGCCTCTGTTAACCTTTCCCATTTCCCTCTAAAGTCACCATTAGCAAAATAAAAACAAGCATAATTTCCATTTAGCATTTCCAATGTTTGAACCCATGACCCCTTTGTTACCACTCAAGTGCATAACCATTTCAACCAATCATGTTTCATGCTAACCATCACAATTCAAGCATCATATCATAACAGAACATGCTTTCATAGATTGAAATAATAATAATAACACAAAAAGTATCATGCATAGGACTCAAACCCAAGTCCTCTCACACAATCAAAGTGCTCTCAACCATATGAGCTAGCACTTTTCCACGTCATACCAACCATAATTTAATGTCATAATTATTACCCCTCCTGTATTTATTAATTAATTATTTATTTAATTAATTAAATTCTACGGGTCTTACAACAAGAATCAGAGGTATGATTGGTTCGGTGACAATGGTCACAATATCTAGGATTGAGGCCACCAGACCGAGGAAAGCGGCCTCGTCCACGATTGCTAGAGAAATCATCACGAAAATTTTTACCATGTCTCTCGTGAAAGGCAAGATTGGCCGTAGAATCTTGAGAATTAGAATGAAAAGTAGCCTTAAATTCACGTTCTTATTGAAGAATGGTCACAATATCTAGGATTGAGGCCACCAGACCGAGGAAAGCGGCCTCGTCCACGATTGCTAGAGAAATCATCACGAAAATTTTTACCATGTCCCTCGTGAAAGGCAAGATTGGCCGTAGAATCTTGAGAATTAGAATGAAAAGTAGCCTTAAATTCACGTTCTTATTGAAGAATCAAAGAGAAAGTTTTCACCAAAGTAGGCATAGGCTCCATAAGCATAATTTGGAACTGAACCTGAGAGAATTCATCATTCAGGCCACGAAGAAATTTGATGACACAATCATCATCACGCTCTTTCTGAATCTTGGAAATCAAGCCACATGTGCAAGGAGAAGCACAAGTACAGACAAGAATCGTGCAATACAAAAAGAGTTCTTTCCAAAGGATTTGAAGGCGTGTGTAATATTGAGAAATTGTGGAATCACCTTGTCGACAATTCTGAATTTCCTCCTGTAAATCGGCAATGCGAAATTTATCCCCATGAGAGAACCGTTGAAGAAGATCGGTCCATATATCAGACGCAAACTCCATCCACATAATAGTTTGTTTAATGGCGGGCGTCATGGAGCGAGTGAGCCACGAAATTACCATTTTGTTACAACGTTTCCAAGCTTCATGTAAGGGATCATTAAAGGGTGGACATGGAAGGGTGCCGATACAAAACAATCCTTGTTTTTGGTTTCCAACGCAATGAGCATATCATGTCGCCATTGCGGATAGTTGTTATCGGAAAGAAGAGGCGACACCAAGACAAGAGCAGGATTCTCACCGGGGTGAAGAAACGGGGGATGGGCGGGATTAGTGAGATGATCAAAGCATGGGTTGGGGTGCCCAGGATTTGGGGGAGAACCAGAGGATGATGTAGTATTGGCCATGGCAGGAAATCAACAAGAAAGGAAAAAAAATGCAGAAGGCGATTTAAATCTGATACCATGTTAGACATGTGTAAGCCATGAGAGAAAGAAAAAAAGGATACGTACAAAAAACGCACAAGAAAAGTTTGGGTGAAAAACCACTCAAAGAGAGTTTGCTTGCTTATTGATTTATTAGAACCTTTATTCAATATATAGCGTACAATGTCCCATCATATAGAGGAAAAAATAAAAACCAAATAAAAAAATAATATTTGATAATAATAGAAGAGAATCAAATATGTGATATCTCTATCAATATAAATAAAAATAGGAGATATATAATATCTTTATCAACTAATAACTCAATAAAAGTAAAATAATCATATAAAATGTGACATAATTTCACATAAAAAAAATTAAATTAATTGACAATCAAAATATCTATTAATTTTTTTTTAAATTATAAAAAAAATATTTAAATTTAAAAATATTTTAAATATTTCTTTATTTATTTTATCTAAATTTTAATTTTTAATGAAATTTTGTTTTTTCATACATTAATAAAGTCAATTTGTGATTAAATATGTATCTTATAAAAAATTGAAACACCACTGATAAAAAAATAAAAAAGTAAAGTTAACTTATAAAATGTATATTAAATTAGTCAAATTGTCGAGAAATAATCAAACTTATTTTGGTGAAATAGAAATTTTTTAAATAAAACAAAATTTAAGCATAAAAGAAATGATTGAATATTTAAAACTAAGAGTCAAACATTTTTATGTTAAAAAGATAAACAATAAATAAAAATAATCAAATATGAGAACTAAAAACTATTTAACTCATTTAAATTGATAATACATAATTTAAATATAATTGTACAAAGAAAATATTGTGTAATCAATTTTGTGATAATTTGGAATCTAATTCACAAACCATTTATAATATTTTATAATATTTAATAAAGACTAATTTAGACCGTAATTATTTTAATAGATAAAATCTTTGTAAGTTATGTTAAAGGGCAATTTAAAATCTAATTCATTAACAAATTATAATTTTTTATTTATAATAGAAACTCTTTTAGATATTGATAATTTTTAGTTTATAAATTAGTATTTAAATTAGTATTAATAATAATTAATATTTTTTATCTTTAAAATTAGTTATTTAAAACTTTTCTTTTAATATGATAGATAAGTGTACATTTTTATTTTGTGTTATATTTAGTCGACTTGTTTGCTGTACAAGCAAAATAAAAAGAAATAGTTTTTCTATTTTGCACTATTTTAAGAAGGTGCAACCATGATCTACAATGTTGCTGAGAAAGCACACAATTTTGGATTTATAGTGTTTTCGAAACAAGTAATTCAAAAATCACTTTTACAGAGTAAAATATCATATTAAGATTGCGGGAGTAAAGAGAGGAATCATGAGGGTACATGAAGAAAAACCCATGGTTGGTATTATGAAGTATAATTAGGCCCAAAAGGTCCTAAATTAGGCTGGGGAAAGATAAGACCCAATGTGGATGAAGGTTGGGTAGTTACTTTAGGGATAAAAAAAAAATGCTTCGTGTTATTATAATTATTTAAATAGAAATAGATAAAGTTGAGATGTAATTGTGTTTCCAAACAAAACAAATAAAATTTTACCAATTCAAGGGTTTATCACTTATATTTACTTTTCTTTTATCACATTAAAATCAGTGTCATAGAAAAAAAATATATAGAGAATGTGAAAGATGATGTGTTGTATGTGAAGGTGGATGTGATGGAAAGATGAAAACGTATTTTTATGAAGACTTCAATGCTTAATTCATGTTTGAAAGATGTTAAGGTAGATTGAATTCATTACCCATAAACTATTGCAATACATTATATTTTGGGTAAATATTAAATTATTCTTCACAAGTTCTTACAATTTTAGAACAAGTGATAAATTAATTACACAGTACTCAATTCCCATGGTTAGAATAAAAAACTGAGAAACTGGCAATTCCCTTAACATAATTAGGGTTACATAATAGTTTGTGTTGGAGTTACAAAGAATATAAATAGTGTCAATTAATGGTGGAAAGTTATATGATTATATTTAATATATTGTTTGTCACACTATTAACGTTCACTAAATTGTTTATTACACCATTAATGTTCACTAAATCGTTTGTTATGCCATTAATATTCGCTATAAAATAAACATTTTTTTTATAAAATTATTAATGAGTATCAAACCCAATTTTATGGTTGAATTTGTATTTTAATTGGTTTTTTTAATTAATATTATTCAATATATTGTACTAAAATATTTCTGAAAGTAAAACCATGCATTTATTTTTCAAAATATGTGCTGTAATAATAAATTATATAAGATAAGCAGTGCATGATTTTATTTTTCTAAACAATTGTTTTATATATTATAGTTTACTGGCCTGAGTATATACTTATACATTTGACAAACAATTATTTTGTTTTCTTTGACCCTGTTTTTGTAAAATTTGTTAGGTAACAATATATAAATAATTAGGAAGAGCCGCACACAACTTCTGTAAGGAAAACATATGTTGAAATTTTGGGGGAAAATTTATTACAGATTGCATAAAATTTTCACTTTATATTAAGAAATCAAGATTAAATTAAGGATAAATTACTCTTTTGGTAATTTTATTTGTTAAGAAATATCAAATTGGTTCAAGTTTTTTTTGTTTCAATTTAGTCATAATTTTTTCTAAAAAATATTCAATTTGGTTATTGTCATCAATTTTGACCAAACGATGTTAAAGTCAACGTCACGTGTCAATTTGTGATTTTTTATTTTATTTTATTTTAATTTTTTCACATGTCACCTCATAATTGTGTCACGTGTCAAAATAATTCAATTTGATTCCTATAATTGTTTTTAGTTTCAATTTAGTCCAATTTTTTTGTAAAAATGAAACAATATTGTTCATCCTCAAATTGAAACTTGATTTACTTTTTATATAAATTTTATGCTTATTTTCTTACTAAAGTTGACATTTTTATTAAATATTTGTAGAAATATTTGTAAACAAACTTTTTTGTTTTTAGTTTTATTATTAAATAAAGTTAAACCCCAAATATAATTTCAATAATTAACTATTTTTGTTATTAATGATTACAAATTTATTGAAGATTAAAAATCAAATAATTTGTCACTCGTAACTTTAGAAACTGAATTTCAAATTCAAAACAAAACAAAAGAACATAAAGATATTCTACCCCACACGAGAACATTAGTACAATGTCATATTCGCAACCTAGCTCTCAAATACGGATTCACCTAGACAAAATGACAAATCACAAAAGGATTAAAGATAGTTAAGCAAATTAGAAAACTCTAAAGTAAGGTAACTCTACAAACCCTAGGCCCAATGAGTAGGGTTCATCCAAGTACTATAAATAGTTATTGTGTTGATCATGTATGTTAGTAAAATCATTTATTTCAGTCTTAATATTTTACTGCTAGTAACTAACTTGACTGCTGGAGTATCTTTATATACTCCCCGATCAAGATCATCTAGCTCCCATCAAAATCAACAAGAGAGTAATCACGTAAGTCCTTGTACACTTCGGACTTGTAAGAAAATTTGTATACTATAGAAAAAAATAAATAATTTTTGTTTTTTATATATGTTTATCTAATCTATTTATTTTAAAAGCATATTATTTTATATTTAAAAGAAATATTATTTTTTTCCTTTTAACTTTCTTGTGTTCAACACGTATCCTCATATACAATCATATTTTTTGAAGCCGTAAAATATTACTTATGACACCTATTTCAATGAAAACTAAACCTTAATTGGACATAGCACTCTTTGGACTTACCAGTCCATAAAAAAGGTCTTTTTTTTTTTCTTCTCTAAATTAACTATTATTTATTGAGAGTACACCATATAGTATGGTTCAAACATTTAAGAGGAGTTATTACATGGAATATAAAGTCAAATTACGTGTAAATTTTTAAAAAGAAACTGTAGAAGATATCAATGCAGCTTACTTTACTATTTTAATTTTAAAAAATTCATTGGATAAACACCAATTGTCATATCTTCAAGGTCTTAACAAATCTTAAAATTTAAGAATTTAGTCTTATAAAAAACTTTAATTATAACATATTAATGGGACATAGTGAGATTATAAATTAAATATTAGAAATAGAATAAATATTTTTCAAAGTACATAACATATGTTTTGACCGAAGAAGGAAAATGATTCAAAGTGATATACATAAAACAAATTATAATTTGTATGCACATGAAAATATTATTTATTGTGTTCAAAAATATTAAATCAAAATTTAATGAATTTAATAGTATTACAGTATTTGATTTCATTTAATTATAACATTAATTTTTGTTCATATAGTTATAGTCACATTAAATTAATATTTAATTATACTAATTAGAATGTGAAACGACGTCAGATAAACGGCAAACGTACAACAGCCACAACCAGCCGCAAACCTGGTCCACAAATTTCCGCGGCCGTCTTTCACACCTTAAGCCAATAAAGTCCTTCCACGTGGTCAATGCCTAACCTACGTGGACCCTCCCCACTGAACCTGTGCCACCAATTTTATTCCTTCAAACTTGGCTACTTTCAACGAATGGTGTTTTTATGATTTTTCCTTTTCATCATTTTTATTTTGGATTCTTCTCCAGTTCAACAAAGCCATACCAAACTTTTGGTTTATGGTTACTGTTAATATTATGGTTAATTAAATAATTATATTCACATATAGTAGAGAAAAACAATAAGCTTTAATCTCATAACATTTTGTGTAAATTATCTTAATTCCTCTAGTTTATATGATCCTCGTAATCTGTTGGGTAATGGTATACTTAAGTATAAGACAATTTTAATTTTAATATAATAGCACGTAAATTTATTAAATAAAAATTTTAAAAATATTATTAATGTTTCAAACTAATTTTTTTTATTAAAAGATTTTAAAACTAAATTTCTCAATATTTATTAATACACAATATAAATAATCATAACTAACAAAACTACAAATGTTATTTCGTATCTGTGTTCGTATTTTTTAATTTTCATAAAAATTTAAGTTAAAATCAATAAAAAATATATAATTAATATTTAAAATAATTGTTAAATGTAAAATTAAAAAAATAAAATACGTACATAATTTTTTTTTAAATAACAGTTAAATGCTATTTAAGAAAGAGTTAACGGTAAACTATTTATAAAATTATTTATAAAATAATTAATAATTAAAATTTTAATTAAGAATAAAATTGAAATAACGAAATGTGAATATAAAAGATAATATCTTTTTATATATATTGTTATAGATATTTAATAATGACAAACAAGTAAAACAAAAATGAAATAGTATAGAAATTATCAAATACCTTATAACAATAAAAAACACTTAAAACCAGACTTATAGCAAAATTTAATTATGATAAATAGAAATAGAGAAAAAATAATACATATGTATACAAATGAAATAAGAAAAATAAAAAAAGAATTTGTGAACAAGTCACATAAAAAATTACTAAAATTTTTTATTCTATCGACTTATTAAAAAAATACCTTGATTATAAAATTCACTTAAAAGTTAATGTTAATATACTTTTAAAATAATTGTCATAAAAGTTAAAAATCTTTATTAAATATTATATTTTTAAACAGTGTAGTTTTTAAAATAATTATTATAGAAAGTCAATCAATTAAAATTCATCATCATTATATGATCTTTAAGATATTAATATAAAATAAATGAAGCATATATGTAATTTATATTGAATAAGCATATGATAGGAAAGCCCATAATAATTTTTACTCAGTCAATTCATAATTATACTGATTGGTTTTATTAAACTATTTTTTAGTTATATTAGCATATAATTGATTTATTGTCAAAAAACTAACAAAGTACATACGGTAAATTTATGATTGAATCAGCATACAATTAAGAAAGTCCGTTATAATTTTATTCTGTCAAATTACAATTATACTCTTGAATTTTACGAAAATGATTTTAGATAAAAAAAATTATTCTGTCATAAATTATAATAATGAATATATTTAATATTAATAGTTTATGTGATAAAGACGAAGATTGAATTAATTATAAGAAGGGAGAAAAGTGTATAACTTGTTTCTCCAATCTTAAAGAAATAAAATTAGAGGTTATTTGAAGGTATGTGCCTTCCAAATACTTTTCCTCCATTCAACGTTGTTGTATTGGTTTGTTCAACCTCCCTATGTTGTTGTCACTGTCACTTTTTCTTCGTGACATAGGTGTTGGAATGGTGGTGTGAGTGGTGTGATAGTGATCTGAGGCAGAGATATCTGTGCTATGGGGACTTGTATGTCAAAGACTGGTGCATGTGCAGGAGGGAGGTTGAATTTTTGCAAGAAGACTATGAAGAAACAAGATGAAGTCAGAAAAAGAGTGTCTTCTCAGATGTCCAATGGGTCACTGAACAAGGTTGATAATATGCCTGAGCCAGAGCCAGAGACTCAGCCTCGCCCCTTTGCCAACCCCATTTCCCAAGGTTAATAATACTTTTATTTTTATTATGCATTTCTCTGATTTGGTTTTGTTTTTATCCTCTTTTGGAGAGTGATTTGCTGTGTGTGTTATATGTTTTATAGCTGCATTTTGCAGTTTTACTATTTGCTTTTATGCCTTTGGTATAGGAAACGTTGTAATGTGAGTATGTATTAGAATGGTTATGCCATGTGAAAAGCTGAGATAGCTGTTGATTGTTTTAACAGGTATTACAGTTTAGTGAGTGTTTGGATTTATGTTTTGTCATATTCTGAAGCAATTGAACCTGACTGAGTGAAATAGTTAGAATGGCATTCAACATGGATCTAAATGGAGGTTATAACAAACCTTGAACCACTGAAGTAGACAGATTTTAATAACTGGTGAAAATTTTCCTCTTAAGCTTAGAAGTTTGCGGCAATTGTTATATGAATAAACTGTATGGGAGGTTGAGGTGGGAATAGATCATATAGTTAAAATTGAAGTTAAAACTGAAGCATACTGAATCAGTGCTCGTTCACAAGTCACAACCCAAGTAATGTAATCATCGGCGGTTGTGCTATGGTAGTAGGATTAAACTACTATTTTCTTCCCTGAAATTTAATAGTAAACTAAGCATTGGTCGTGGGATTTACGCTTTTCTTCACAGATCATTTTATCCGCAGAAAAAGTTTGAACGTAAATTTGTAAACTGGAACTGAGCTAGTTAGTGGATATCTATTTCAATGAATTTTCTGTAGTTTTCTCACCCTTTACATCTATTAAATTAGCTTGTGCGAAAAGCTATTTCCTGAAACCCGTAGTTCTCCCGTGTTTAATTTGTATCGCAGATGGAATTGTTGAGGAGGCATGGTTTGATTCAGTTGGATTATTTGACTCAGAGTGTGATGATGATTACCAGAGTGTTCTTGACGGTATGATTTGGCGTATTCTGAATTTAATTTTTGATGTATTAGTTACAATCACTTTCATGCATGGTATATGATCACATTTTTCAATATATGATTGAATACAATTTATTTATGCAGATTTTATATCTCTAAATGGAACTGAATCAAACCGTGGAGTTTTAACAGATCAGACGCACGAACCAGGGGAGCTATCAAAAGGACATTCTGCACATGACTCTGAAGGTGTAAAAAATTCACAGACTGAGTCTTGTGATGTAGATATCACGGATTCTAAATTTAAACGAGAGGGAAGTGTAAATGAAGCACATGAACCTGTTTTTCTGGATGAATTTTCTATGATGGATGAGAACTCCAAAAGGGATGATGAAGATATGGACGATTGCGGCATTCTTCCAAACAATTGTTTGTCATGTCTTTCATCTATTGATCAGAGATCATTATGTTCTAGTCCTAATACAAGGAAGAGGGATCCTACAAAACATTCTTCTAAATGGAATGGGAATGCTACTCTAAGTGAGTTCAAGTTCTCGAAACAAAATTCTTATCATTAAAGATCCTTGTCACTGAAATGGACTAATCGAGTATTGGGATTCTATTGTTTGATATATACGTTTACAACAATGCCTTAATAGTTTTTAATTACACGGATAAAATTTAGACCTGTACATACATATCCACAGGCAGAATTATATTTGGCTTGGTCTTATTTTCTTGATAAAACATTTTTATGTCAGGGAGTAGAAGAAAGAATTTTCTTCAAACCGTGCTGTATATCACCCATTTTGAGTTGATCTATTAGTTATGATTTAGCTCTGCATTTTGTCATATGGAATGTTGAGTTAGGACTTGTATGTTTAACCTCTTTTATGGAGGAGTAGTTTTTAAATTAGAAAAGAAAATATCTTAAATCTCTGAATAACTGTATAGATTTTACAAAAGGAAGCAGAATCCATTAAAAGAACGATTTAGTACAGAACCATTCTTTATCAGAGTTCACTGTGTAGCATGCATGCTAATTTGAATTGATGAACATTACACGATTCTAAATTCAACTTTTATGTTATGTTATGATTTCAAATCCTTATTTTCTCAGCACAGTGCTTCTTATTATGAAACAATGAGTGTATATCCTTATGTTTCTTTTCTTTTTATGCTTTTCAGCTTCATCCAAGACAATTTTACTAAGACCACTAGCTGGTTATCAAGTATCCTTTTGTCCAATTGAGAAGAGAATGCTTGATTCTTGGTCACAAATTGACCCCTGCACTTTTAAAGTTCGAGGACCAAATTATTTGAAGTAAGATTAAGATTCTGTTTGCAATTTGTTTCAAGAGCACATTATTGTTGTACACAGATGCCTTGATTTAAATCACAGTTAAAATGTATACTTTAACGTACGTATCCATAGACAAAATTTACGTTTGACTTGGGCTTATTTATTTGAGAAAATATATCATTTTTATGACAGGGATAAGAAGAAAGAATTTGCTTCAAACCATTCTGCATATTACCCATTTGGTGTTGATGTATTCTTATCCCCTCGGAAAATAGACCATATAGCCAGGTTTGTGGAACTTCCTCTGGCGAGTCCTTTTGGGAAACTTCCACCCCTACTTGTAGTAAATGTTCAGGTACTGATATTTTTCTTCCCCTTCTTGATGAGAATTGTTCTAGTAGTAACTGTGGATTGCTAGATATATTTTTATCTGTCTATTTTTAACTTGCCTGATCATAGTACATTGTTAACAGAAAAGTCAAAAAGCACTTTTAGGTTTATGTAAAATTTCCATTTGGAAAATAAAAAAATTTGTTTAACACAAAAACCGATAACAAATGACCATTTAACTGCTTCATTCTCTTTCAAGATGCTCTAATCTATTGTTTTTGGGTGCATACTCTTATACTCTTATTTTGTGGATTTCAGATTCCTGTTTACCCTCCCTCACTTTTTCAAGGTGAAACTGATGGGGAAGGAATGAGTTTTGTGATGTACTTCAAACTTTCTGAAAGTTACTCCAAAGACCTTCCGTTGAATTTTCAAGAAAACATCAGAGTACGATGGGTCCTTAATGCAGTTAATTTATCATTTAATATCGCACAGTAAATTCTGCCAAAGTGTGCATTGTGCAATGTTGATGATTTCGTATTCTGATGAAGTAACATCGTTTTCATGCCTACAGAGGTTGATGGACGATGAAGTTGAAACAGTAAAGACTTTTCTAGGAGATGCAATTGTTCCCTTCAGGGAAAGATTGAAAATTTTAGGTCGTATTGTCAACCCAGAAGATCTTCATTTAAGTGCAGCAGAACGGAAGCTTATACAGTCTTACAATGAGAAACCTTTTCTCTCACGACCGCAACATGAGTTTTACGCAGTAAGCTTCAGTGTTTCTCATAATGGTTTTTCAATATACCTATAACTAATGCTGAGAATGAGCAATACCTGAAATTTATGTATTATAGTTTCTTTCAGTACACCTATAACGCTTCTCATATTTCCTTTAACTCGTTCAATCTCCTAACGATAACATCTTTGATATCTCCAGTGAATGCTTTCTGTTGTTATGTTATTGATAAAAATTGTCTCATCAAGCAGTTAATTTTCAAACACGGTCATCAATCACTTATAAAAAACGATCATCAATCTGGAAAAATAGACTGTGAATGAATCACTAGTTAGACTTAAAAGGGAACATAATTTTCTCTGGGCTACTTCCACTAGTTTATTGTTAATGTACATTTTTGTCTTTGTAGGACCTATATATCTTTGGACCACAATTTATGGTGGTGTCATTTCCTTTGCAGGACACATAATATGCACATGCAGTACTTTGTTTTCGAATCTTTTGAAAAAACTGATCAGTATGATATTTGTGGCAGGGAGAAAATTACTTTGAGATTGATTTGGACATGCATAGGTTCAGTTATATCTCCAGGAAAGGTTTCGATACTTTCTTGGACAGATTAAAGAACTGCATTCTAGATGTTGGTCTAACTATTCAGGCAAGTAGTTTCTCTATTGTAACAATGAAATGTATTTTCTGCTTATTTTCCAGTTAATTACTAACATTTTTTCTTATATTTGCATCACAATTCAGGGGAACAAACCAGAGGAGTTGCCAGAGCAGGTTTTATGTTGTATTAGGCTAAACAGTGTAGATTATATGAATTACCCGCAACTGGGGCAAATTGAGGATTCCCTTTAACATTATGATCACCAATGGTCATTTCGAGATGGGTTTCAGTGTCATCTTTTTATTTTGTTGGTATAGAGTTTAATATCTTATCACAAATGAGAGGAAATAAGCCTGTGATGATGGCAATTTATAGCATACTTTTATAGTGGAAAGACCAGGCTCAAGGAAATGTCATTGACACAATAATTCAAAAAGGGAACTACCTACACCAACTTAAATAACGACCAGAGGGTCCACAGTCTCCATATGCAAACAAATTTATTCTATCTAGGTAACTAAATCAACTTAATGTGTGGGTTCTGATGAGGAACAGAGGTAATTCTGCTAGAAGCAACAACCATATAATTTTTAAGTCAATTATGCTTCATTATGGATGTACAGTAGTTGAAGGAAGCAGTTGGAAAAAAATGTTAATTTTTTCTCGGTTAAAGGGATTAGTTGAATCAATCAATAGCCATAATAAAGGGAATTTCAGGATTTTACATATTTTAATCATCCCTCATGAAGCTGTTCGCAAATTTTAGGATACTTTTCACAATTGGCTTCTAACACTAAGCATAACATTTCTTCTCGTGTTCTAGGAATGAGATATTGTAATAAATATACTGTGAATCCGGGATCTTAAACTGTCACGGAAAATCCGATCTTTGTCTTTAGGTTTCTATTTCTACATAATAATAAAAAAAAAGGAATGAAAAAAGAGATGTATCTATCCTTTTCCTGGTGAAATATTTGAATGCTCAGTTTTCTGGTTGTGTATCAAGCTGAAAATCATGTTTCTGAACGATTGCGAGAATAGCTTTAAGTAGCATTACACTTGACAATTTTCAAAGTTTACAAGGACCGAGAGGCTTTCCACATAACCCTTTATTTCCAGAATATGAACTCTCGGGAAAGTCAACCAAAGGTTTACCCTCTGGAATTTCCCCTTCAAGATGATTGTTAGATACATTTAATTCCTTTAGCTTCAACAACTTGAGAAATCCGTTTGGAATTTTACCCGTGAAGAGATTTTCCTGTAGCTTTAATATCTTCAATGAGGTTAAATTTGCCAGCACTTCTGGGATGTTGGAGCCTAATTCGTTGAAGCTCAAATCCAAACAATTAAGTGAATTCAAACTCCCAATTGAATTTGGTAACCTACCTTCCAGATGGTTATGAGACAAATTCAGAAACTGAATACTAAGTTGCCCTCCACCAATTTCTTCAATTCCACTTGAGAAGCTGTTTTCAGAAAGATCGACAAATTTCAGTGAACCCCCGAAAATACCTTGTTCTATCTCAAATACTGGAGCTATGGAACCTGTTAGTCTATTTGAGTGAAGATCAAGGACACCAAGATCTTGCAAATTTCTAAAGGAATCAGGGATGTCTGAATACAGAGAGTTCCCAGAGAGATTTAACAAGTAGAGTTGACTGAGGCTTCCTATCCATGATGGTATGCTTCCACTGAGAATGTTTACTGACAAGTCCAGTTCCTGTATTGGACTATTGGTTGTTTGGAAAAAATCTGGAATTTGGCCCTGGATTCCACAACCAGCCAAGTAAACGTTGGAAAGTGATGACATGTTTGCCATCCATTTTGGAATGGCAGAGAGTTGCAGATGGTTGAAAGAAAGGTCAAGTGTTTGAAGATTTTGAAGGGAAGATATCTCTTGAGGTAATGGTCCTTCAATCAAATTTCTAGAGATGTTCAACATTATAAGCCGAGAAAGTTGGCCTAGTGATTTTGGTATTTGATCAGACAAGAAGTTACCACTGAGATATAACTCAGTTAGCGATACCAAATTGCCTAAACTAGATGGCAGTGCTCCTTCAAGTTTGTTGTTTGACAGTGAAAGCCTTTGAAGAGATACCAAATAGCCAATATTGGAAGGTATATTTCCACCAAGGAGATTGTTATGGAGTCTTAAGAAACCTAGAGAAGACATTTCACCAGATCTTGAAGGAAATGCTATGGTTCCCTCAAGAGAATTGGTGTTCAGATATAAAACTGAAATGGCAGTTAAATTGGTTAATGAAGAAGGCATCTTCCCGCTTAGAAAATTGTTTGAAAGATCAAGCTTTGTCAAAGCCTTCATCTCACCAACACTATTGGGTATATTACCCACAAGAGCATTGTCATGAGCATCCAATTCTGTCAAATTTATCAAATTCCCAAGTGAGTCTGGTATTATACCTGATAATTTATTTGAATAAAGCAGCAACCTTTTGAGACCTTGAAGGCTTCCAAGGCTCATAGGAATAGACCCCCATAGCTTATTTTCCTGCAGAGCTAGTTCTTGGAGGTTTGGAAACTTTCCAATGCTTTCTGGTATTGGACCAGTTAAATTGTTGCCATAAAGGTAGAGCTTTTGGAGCTTTGGCAGATGCAAACCAATGGTGTCCGGAATAGCTCCACTGAGACCAACTAAACCACCAAGATCAATGATTTCAAGGGAGGAGAGGAGTGTTATGGAAGGAGAAATCCGCCCAATCATTTGTGTTTGAGACAAATCTGTATCTGTGGAAATAAGTCCTGGGAGATTGATCTGAATCACTCTAAAGGTTGCATTTTCACAGACAATACCTTCCCACTTGCAGCAGCTTGCACCAATCCACTTAGCTAAGCGACCAGATGTGTCCTTTTGAATTCCATTCTTGAAGCTCATCAAAGCTTCTAGGTCAATGGGGCTGCAGGCTTCTATACTCCAACTTGTGCCTCCAAATGCTATCAGTGTCAACAGTGCAACTACCTGCAGCAGGTGATGATCCATGTTTTTTACTAGCAAATGAAGTTGGTTCTTTTGGAGTGATCTCTTGCAGCTGAAAATGCACTTAAGATTGTTGGTTTGGATTCCATCTTGAGAATAGATCATAAGGCACAGTTAAGAAAAGCTAGTTCTTCTCAGAGATCTAACTTTTTCTTTTTGGATCACCTTTTCCCTTTAAATATGTTTATATGATGAAAAGAATATTTGTCTGTGTCATTATGTGCTTAATAATAATGCTTGTGGCCATTTAATTCAAAGACTGGCCCATCTCATTTGATTATCTGGATAAGTGACTGGAATTTGTCCCTTACAACCACTCTTACACTTAAAATCAAATGTTAGGATCCAATTTTACCTGTCATATTGCAGTTCTGAAATCAAGTACAGATACTGCTGGAACATGACACTTGCGAAATATGTTGTGCTCCTATCAGACACTTTTCATCATTGTCACAAGTAATATTTTTTAGCACTTCTTCGACATAGTTTGAATATAAGTTAGGAGAGTCAACCGGTCCCTATATTTTTGCCATACTCTTCTTAGACACCTTTATTGATACGATCCTTTATTTTAAATTTTTTCTGTAAAAATTCTATATAACTAGAATAAATAATATAGAATAAAATTAATATAAAATACACCATAATTTAGTAAATTGATAAATAAAGAAAAATTGTGAAGATTTGTGTTTTACTCTGACCTGTTATAAAGAAACACCTATTATTAAAAAAAAGTAAAAGAGACAACTTATATTGTAAATACTCCAAAACTTTTACCGTTTTTTTTCTTTTTTGTAAAGCTAGTTATAGTAGGATTGAATTAATTGTTCTTACTTTAACAGATATACTTCATCTCCTTATTTGATGTCTTTTTCTTAGTAAATACCATTTTATTAAATAATTCGTTTTAGTATTATTTGTGTGTAAGTCACTGTCATACGAAAATTGTTATATTTAACAATTTTATTTCAGAAGATGGATATATAATGCTTAATCCGGATTTAAAACTATCATGTTGACTATATATTTCAACATCTTATATTTAAGACATTTGTTGTGTCTTGAGTTTGTATCATATAGACCACTTAGAGTCATAACTTAACTGTAGACTTTACAACATCGTAAATTGATTCAAGAAAATTGTAAATTGATTCAAGAAAATTGGATAGTGAATAATATGATATCATTGTACCTGATAGTAAGAAAATACTACTAAGTAGAATGATATTGTACCTGACATTTTGAGGCCTAGTTTGTGCAACTTGTTACTTTTACGATATGTGCAAGTATTACATACTATAGAGGTATTTTACATATTGCCTTGTGGAGTATGAGGATTGAGACAACATGAGACTACTGCCATGTCATTACGAATTTCATAGAACATGTATAGACAAGTGGCTGAAGCAGATTCACAGGTATGAGAAAATTTGAATATGAGTTTTCTGGATCACTTTACATTTATATTTTTAGCATTTTTTTTAAATCATAATTTAAAATAAAGATATTTTAATGTAAACATCTAAAAAATGAAATTAATTTGAATATTTAGGTGAAAGTGATTTTATGTATAAATTTTAAAAAGTTATTTTAACATGTATATATAAGTTGTAATTAAGCTTAATTACTAATTCATTCTTAAATTATTTTAAAATATTTTTTAATATAAATGTTAAAATATGTTTTTAGAATTTATACATCAAACCACCCCACCTAATATATTCAAATTATTTTTTTACATGAAAAAAAAATCCTTTTTTTAAACATATATTTTTTTAAAAATATTATAAATGTAGATATAAAATGACACTTGTAAACTTTAAATTTTTAATGTGGCAATTGTAAATTTTTAAAAATTACAATTGTCAATTTATATTTATATTTTAAAAAAATTATTAGTTATACGTCAAACCACTCTACCTAATATATTCAAAGAAATTTTCTTATAAAAAAAACTCTATTTTAAACTTACAAATTTTTTAAAATATTTAAAATATAAAATTTTTAATGTGACAAATGTAAAATTTTAAAAATTACAATGGTCACTTTATATTTACATTTTTAGTATTTTCAAAAAAAATTATAATTCTAAATAAAGATATTATAGTGTAAGGACTAAAAAACAAAATTAATTATAATATTTAGATAAAGAGATTTGATGCATAAATTTAAAAAATTATTTTAACATGTATATATAAGTTATAAATAAGCTTACTCATTAATTCAGCTTTAAATTATATTTGGACTAACAATTAAGACTAAATTGAATCAAAAATTTAAATATAGTGACTAAATTGAAGTCCCACTTCTTTTAGAATTTATACATCTAATCACTCTACCTAGTATATTCAAATTAATTTTTTTATATAAAAAAATCCTTATTTTAAACTTATAATTTTCTTAAAATATTGAAACTGTAAATATAAAATGACACTTGTAATTTTTAAATTTTTAAGGTGACAAATGTAAATTTTTAAAAGTTACAAGTGTCACTCTTCATTTACATTTTTAGTATATTTAAAAAATTTATAAATTTAAAAAGGGATATTTTTAGGTAAAAATGAAAAAAGTAAATTTAATTTAGATATTTAGGTGGAATGATTTGATGTATAATTCTAGAAAATCATTTTAACGTGTATATATAAGTTGTAATTAAACTTAGTTACTACTTTGGTCTTAAGTTGTATAAGAACTAAAAATTGGCACTAAATAGATTCAAAATTTTAAATATAGAAACTAAATTAAAGTTCCACATCGGGTGAAAGTGATTAAGAGATGTATTATATAAGTGAAAGGACTCACCAAATCTAATGGGAAGGGATTGTTAGTATTCAATATGAGTTTGAAGTCTCACATCGAGTGAAAGTGACTAAGAAATGTAGTATTTAAGTAAAATGACTCACACAATCTAATGGGTAGAAATTGTTAGTATTCAATATGAGTTTGAAGTTCCACACATCGGGTGAAAGTGATTAAGATGACTAGTATATAAGTAAAAAATGAGTAGTAGGACTAGAGCTAGGGGGCTACGGTCAGGGTTAATAATTAATATTAAGGTTAAATTATTCCTTTGGTCCCTCAATTTTTTTTATCTTAATTTGGTCCCTATTTTGGGAAATTTGATGCAATTAAATTTTTTTATTTATTATTTATTTTTTTAAAAATTAAATATTTGTCACGTGTCAAGCTGACATCGTACCACGTGGCAGTGATAGTGTCACGTGTCACTATTATGCCAGGTGTCATTTTCCTAATCTTAATTTGATCCTAGTATTTTAATTTTTGTCTCAATTTAGACATAATTTTTGTAAAAATTGTGCAATTTTGTCCCTCTCCAAATTTAAACCAAATTTAATTTCTGTATAAATGTGCACAAATATTTCTATCAAAATTGATATTTTAAGTAAATATTTTTAACAAGATTAAGTTTATTTTAATTTATATTTTACATTAAACTTTATTTAAAATTGTTTTAAAGGTTTTAATAGAAAATAATTCTAATAACAAAAAAAATCATAAATTATATTGATATTTTATTACATCATACTTTAATATTGTCTTTTATTTGAATTTATATTTTAAATAATTGTATATTTTTAAAATGTGTAAAATTCAATAATTTCTATACAAATGTTTTAGTTAGTGTAAAAAGAATAATTATATAAATTTAAGAAAAATTAACTAGTTTATGTAACAATAAAAAACAAATAAATTTAAAATTTGAAAACAATTTTAAGTAAAATTGAATGTGAAACAAATTTAAATAAACTTAGTTTTGTTGAAAATATATAATAAAAATATCAATTTGAATAAAAAAATCAAATTTAATAAAAATATTTGTATAACATTTATATAAAAGTTAATTTTTGTTTCAATTTGGAGGGGGGCGAAATTGCACAATTTTTACAAAAATTAGGACCAAATTGAGACAAAAATTAAAATACAAGGACCAAATTGAGAATGAGAAAATAACACCTGGCATAACTGTGACACGTGACATTGTCATGGTTATGTGGCACAATGTCAGCTTGACACGTGACAAATTTTTAATTTTTTTTAAAAAAATTTAAAAAATAAGTAAAAAATTCAAAAAAAAAATTCAAAGAATAAATAAATAAATAATTCAAAAATCTAAAAACTGACATGTGGCACCCCATTTAACACCGTTACTACACAACTAACGGAAATGACTTGATTACATCAAATTTCCAAAAATAGGGACCAAATTGATATTTTGCTACGAAAATGGGGACCAAAGGAATAATTTAACCTTAACCTTAAGCTTAATTACAACTTATTTATACATGCTAAAATATTTATTATAATTTATACATCAAATCACTTCGCCTTATATATTCAAATTAATTTTTTTAAATTTTTTTTTTAAATATTAAAATTGTAAATTTAAAGTGACACTTGTACCTTTTAATGTGAAAAATGTAAATTTTTAAATATTACAATTGTAACTTTACATTTACATTTTTAGTATTTTTTTAAAAAAATTATAAGATTAAATAGGGATATTTTAATGTAAAAATGTAACTTGAGTATTTAGGCAGTGAGATTTGATGCGTAAATTCTATAAAATTATTTTAATATGTTTATGTAAATTTTAATTAAGCTTAATTATTAATTCTGTATTAAATTGTAAAAAAACTAAAAAATTGAACTAATTCGAACCAAAATTTTAAATATATAGGCTAAATTGAAGTTTCACATTTTTTAATATTCATACCTCAAACCACTCCACCTAATATATTCGTATTAAATTTTTTATATACATAAATTTATACTTCAAACGTATACATTTTTTAAAATATTAAAAAGCTAAATGTAAAGTGACACTTGTAATTTTTAAATTTTTAAGATGAGAAATGTAAATATTTAAAAATAAAAAATGTTATTTTACATTTACATTTTTAGTATTTTTAAAAAAAATATATAATTTTTAATAAAGAAATTTAAATGTAAAGATGTAAAAAATAAAATTGATTTGAAAATTTAAAAAGCATAGGGACTAAATTGAAGTCCCACATTTTTTAGATTTTATACATCACATCATTCCACCTAATATATTCAAATTATTATTTTTTATATAAAAAAATCTTTATAATTTTATATAACTTTTTTAAAATCTAAATGTAAAGTGACACTTGTAATTTTTAAATTTTTAAAGTAACAAATGTAAATATTCAAAAATTACAAGTGTCATTTTACATTTACATTTTTAGTATATCTAAAAAAGTTATAAATTTAAAAAGAGACATTTTTATGTAAAAAAGTAAAAAGTAAATTCAATTTGAATATTTAGGAGGAGTGATTTAATGTATAAATTCTAGAAAATTATTTTAACAAGTATATATAATTTTATATAAGTTGTAAGTAAACTTAGTTACTAATGCGGTCTTAAGTTGTATAGGAACTAAAAATTGGCATTAAATTAATTCAAAATTTTAAATATATGAACTAAATTGAAGTCCCATCTCCGATTGAAAGTGATTAAGAGATGTAGTGTATAAGTAAAAGGACTCACTAAATTCCATGCGGAGGAGATTATTAGTATTTAATATGAGTTTGGAGTCCCACATGGGTGAAAATGATTAAGAAATGTAGTTTATTCACTAAATCTAATGATATTGAATATAGTTTGAAGTCCCACATCAAGTCAAATTGATAAAGATGATTAATATGTAAGTGAAAAAACTCATTAAATCTACTGGAAGGAAGTGAAAGACTCATTAAATTTATTGGACGGGTAAAAATGAGTAATAGGACTAGGTCTAGACCATGGTTAGGCCTAGTTATTATGTTTTATTACAACATATCTATACATGATAAAAAATCATTTTTCAAAACATATACTTTTTTTTTAAATCTTAAAAATATAAATGTAAAGTGATATTGGTAATTTTTAAATTTTTTGTGACAAATTTAAATTTTTAAAAATTACAATTATTATTTTACATTTATAATTTTAATATTTTTTAAAAAAATTATAAGTTTAAATAGGGATACTTTTTATTTAAAAATGTAAAAAATCACTACAAAAATATATAAATTTAGTTTGGGTTTATTACTTGGGTTATAATAACCTCCAATAAAAAAATATACGTACCACAAGTCTTAAAATTCCTCTCTAAGTATCAGGTTTAACAAACCCAGCAAACTTATTCTCACCTTTTTTTATTTTCTCTTTTTATAATTTTTAAAGATTCTCGATTTCTTGTATGTTACCTCTCTCGTTGGCTAGAGAATTTAGGATGAGGAAGGAGAAACAAGATTTTGGGGGTTTCTCGTGTGTTACCTCTCATCTCCCTCAGTTCATTATCTGAGTCTTTTAATTTCAATTTTCGTTTCTCTGATTTCATCTCCGTGAAGTAGTTGTGGATCCTTTGTGTCCTACGAGGAAGCTTTCAGGGCTCGTGCCTCTCCATGGTAAATGTGTACCTCTCATCTCCCTCATTTCATTGTCTCAGTGAATTTCAATTTCATTTTAGTCTCTCTTTTATCTCCCTGAAGCAATTGTGTGGCTCGTGCCCTTGGAGGCTCTTTCGATTTCATCAATCGTTTCCACTTGAAATCAGGTAATAAACACCGTCTTTCAATGTCATCATTGTTCTATCTTCTTTCTAATTCGTTCTCTCCTTCAATTTGTCATTCTTTTGATTTCATCTCTTTGTTTATATTTATCACTTTGTTAGGTATGGAGAAATATATATATATATATATATATATATATATATATATATATATATATATATATATATATATATATATATATAAGCTTTAATTGGAGACATTATGTTATGCTTAATTACAAATTAAAAATATTTGGAGAGGATTTGCTTAAATGACTCTTAGAGTGTTCATTTGGAGGAACTTGGGATCCATTATATTTTTATTTTATTTTATTGATTTGATAAACAAATGCAAAGTGTATTCAATGTGTTACTAGTGGGAGTGTTTTTCTAACAGTAGTGTGTTCTAGAAACGGTACTTGTAATACTAAATTACATATATGATTAAGCATTACTTCTTGGGTGTTGAAATTCTAGTGTAAAGTTAGTTGAGTGAGAATTTGAGTAATTGTAATCATAGACATCAACTAACGATTTTAACATTTGGTAGAGAAGTTTTCTAGCAACAACAGATAAATCGGTTAACATATAAATTGTGAAGTGTTTTTTTATTGATTTGAGGAATCTCAACAATGTTACCATTTGTTTTTTATTTGATGCAAAAAGATATTATTTACAGGATGAATGACAAAGGAAAAGAAAACTTTAAGGCGAATGACCCTTGCCTAGTGGCTGAAAAAGATAATTCTGAGATTAGGTCCTATGTTTATCAAAGTTGACCAACACAATATGTTGACCAATTGTCTAAATTTCAGGTGGAATTGGAGTTTTGGTTTGAACTTATGTTATAAGATTATTTCCTTGCATTATGTTTATGTTGTATTTTTTTATCCAGTTTATTTATGGTATTTGTAGTTTAAGGAGAACACAAGAATTTCCCTAGCTTCTAGATTTGTTCTTCAATTAGATCTTTATTTGTTGTTGTTTTGTGATGCACTCCTTTTGTTTCTTGTCGAGTAAATAATTATTAATAAAACCATTTTACTCTTTTAATCTTTTCATGATCTTATGAATTCAGATAATTTAATTGTTGAAAAAAAATACTTGTAAAATAGGTTAAGGGAGAATATCTCAGTCTGTGTGCATTTTACTACTAAAAAAGTTCACTGAAATTTGTTCATTACACATTGTCATTAGGAACCCCTGTGAAGATGCTTCTTCTTGAAGCTTCTGAGATTTATTTATTTGTTATATTTGTTAGCCTATATTTTTTAAGCAATCATATGTTGTTATCCTTGTATCCTTGTATTTTTTATATTTGTTAGCCTATATTTAGTTTGACAACAAGTGATGTTGTTTGTTCACAACCTTCACAGAAGTGCAATTTCAATAACAGGGGTTGACAATTATTAACACCTGGGTTAACATATATTGTGGTCAACGCATAACTTAAGTAAGTAATGTCACATTTTAGTTGGGACGCGGCAGGTGGGAAATAGGACTCACGTGGAACACCTTCAAAATGACTCCAAAAATAACGACAAAAAACCCAATTCAAACACAGACCCAAAATATTTAATTTAGATTTAGGGATTTCAAAACTTACGGGAAAATCGAACTTCCACAAGGTTTTACAACTTTTCCACAATAGGGGTTCCAACAAAAACTGGCTCATTTCCACGCTAATGGTTACGGACGACGAACCAACGACACTTTCGTCCAATGGGTATACACACACCGTTAAGACCAACGACAACAACACATAAAAAATAAGAAGGAAAACGAAGAATGAAACGGGTTTTCAAAGAAAAAAGGGTTCAACACTTTCTCAGTTGAAGAAGACGATAGCTTGAAAAAAAAGAGGAGATCGGTTGAAACTACAAAACTTTCTGCAAAATCGCTTTTGTTTGAATACTTTTTGGTTTCGAACCATTCATTTACCCAATATGTACTTTAATTCAAAATTAAATAAAATAAAAAAATACTGTCATGTCATGTTATAAGATACATGTAAAATTTTGTATGTCACTATATATTTTCCTTTCAAATATATATATATATATATATATA
>Ga0214542_1005037_pt1 | contig 25556 bp, 13 predicted proteins | sample CNSS1metaG_FD_160096 | JGI IMG/M metagenome (GOLD analysis project Ga0214542, IMG submission 160096) | Root nodule microbial communities from cowpea collected in UCLA plant growth center, Los Angeles, California, USA - CNSS1 | ecosystem: Host-associated > Plants > Roots > Nodule | place: USA...
ATATATATATATATATATATATATATATATATATACATTCACCAATCAAGGCCATACCAGCACTTAAGCACACTTAATCATCTATTAATAATCATACTATTAGGGAATTAAAGCAACCAATCATGAGTGACGTATATCTCCATCTACAAACATCCAATTCAAATCTCCACCGTTCAAAGTGAAAAACAACATGTTGTGAATCACCTTTCAAAATTTCAGCTAAATCGGATGGTTAACGAACAAGAAAATGCAGTTTTAAGAAAGTTGCAAAGACTAGAAAAATCAGTGGCGCCTAGTGCCCAGAAGTTAGGAACCTTGCGCCTGGCGGTACAAAACCAGTGTCAAGCGATACCTGCTCCACAAAAATAGGAAAAACAACTTTTTTCGTGAATAAAACACCACACTCAACGCTTGGTGGCAACTCTTTACCGCTAGGCGGTTCTTAACAGAAACCCAGAAAATGGGTTGTTTTAACATGAGTCGCCTGGCGGCAGTTCACCCGCCGCCAGGCGGTGCATACAGTTCTGGAAAAATCCCAGATTTTTCCCGCACCCGTGAAGAACTCTAAATTCCCAAATCTCATTCCATTCAATTACACGCATAAAGTTACAACCATTTGGTTTCTTCCCCAACATATTCATCCAGTACAATCATATAATTGTAGTTTCATCATGGTTAAAACCCCGAAATTCATATTAACAGTTTCGACCCAAAACTCTAACATGAACCCTTCATGATTTGCAATCCATTTTGTCATTCAAGTATCATAAAACACAGTAAATATTAACGATCATACAAGATCACTGATTCAATATGCCTAGGATACTTTCGTAACAACCCAAAATATCATAAAGTCCATAAAAAAAACACAAAAATCATACTACTATTCATGCCACCTGGCAGAAACACCCGTGTCGCCCGGCGGTTCATCTGAAAAAATCCAGAAATGGGTATCATGCTCTTGCATCACCTGGCGGGCCTTCAAAGTCGCCAGGCGATTTCTGGGAATTTCCAGAAACTCAAAACTAGTGGAATTTTAATGCAGAAAAGTCACCCAATCATACAACATACCACGTAAAATCATACAATTTAATATGAAAAATAAAGTAGCTCCCTAACCTTGTGTTCCTTGCTCCAATTAGAAATCCTAGAGTCCTTCTTGCACCACAATTGATCTAGCTCCAAGTCTTTCTCTAACCTTTGCAAAAAAGTCTCTCTGCACTCTTCTTTCTCACGTTCTTGTGCCCTCCAGAACTCTCCCCAACAATCCACACGAAATTCAACTCTTCCCCCCTTCTAACACTCCTTCCCCTCACAAATTAGCCTAATAATTGTCCTTTACTCACCAAAAACGAAAATATTAATTTACACCATTAAGTGAATTCATTACACTCTAACTGATTATTCCATACCTCTTTGGTTTCTCTGACGGCTACTAGTGTTTCTAGGTTTTCCCTAACCTAGCAGAACCAAAAAAAAAATATAATAAAACACAAACAAGTCAAGGCTAAATTGTGCTAGCCAAGGTTCGAACCCACAACAACTTAATTATCAAGACAATGCCCAATCATTCAACCCATTCATGTTTCATGATAATTCCAATAAATCTAGGATTTTATTATCACTTATCATGATCAAGCAGTTTATTATTAAAATAATAAACAATTAAAAATACACAGAATTAACAGACACAAGACTCAAACCTATGTCCTCTCACATAACCAAATACTCTCAACCACTTGAGTTAGTACTACTCCATATCATGCAAGCTAGCATTAATTACCATAAAGGCTCCCACTACCTGCATTAATTAATTAATTATTTAATTACTTAAATTTCTCGGGTCTTACAGTGTGTAACCTTGCAATTCCTTAGCTATGGTGCTCACAATGGAAATATCACAAGAATGTATGCATATGTTTTATAAGAGACTAACAACTATGGCAAAGATGTTTTCATTGATCAACCAAAGGAACCAATCCTCACTAGAAAAAGGTGTTTCACTGAAGCACATTAGTGTATGAGAGTGTGTGTTCTTCTATCTTCTACCACTAATTGCACACAATTTGACTCTGCTTTTCATTTCAAGTGCTAAGAGTTATCAAAACATGCATACATCAATAAGGACTTTATTTGGTGAATTGTGACAAGGCTAGGAAGGGGAATGGTGTTTCTAGGTAGCATGAATGAGTAAAGAGAGCAATCACATCAACTTATCAAATTTTTGTATTCACCCTTCTTCTATTTGAATTGGAACACTATGAATCACCGTATTGTAGCCACATTATTCATTTTTTTTTTCTCTTTTTCATTTTTTTTCTTTTTCTTTTTCTTTTAAAGATGACATATTTACAAGAAAGCATCACATCAACCCCAACCAACTCCATTTTGTTCCTCATGCTTCCCCTCTTTTGACAACTCCTCCAACACTTGAATCACACTAATGTCCATAAAATTTATTCTCCTACTAAAGCTGAGGTGGTCAATCATTTTCAACAAAATTCAAGGGTTCAAAGGTGAAAGAAAGTTTATTTAAAATACTCAAAGAGTTGCACAAGGGTTGTATTCCTCAAAACAAGATTGATCTTTAGGGTCAAAATATGATGAAAGGAATGAAAGGGAAAATGTCATGTTTAGATGTAGACACGCAATTGAAAAAGAACCAGCAATGAAAATGAAGCAAAGTTAATTGCGCATCAAAAAAGATATCTCTTAATAGATAAAAACTATAAGGCTCTAAATCTCGCCCGGTTTAGTCCTAAGTTTGTCATACAATTTGCCACAGTCATTAATTGCAGTAAAAACAATAATAACATTCTCAGCATACAAAATAAGTACAACCACAAGTATCGATTTTCACAAGGTCACAACGCACTTTCAATGTAATACAAAATCAATTTATGAGCAAACACAAATGGTTCTCCTCAAAGTCATGCAAAAATCACTCAAAGTCATGAAACCAATGCATTCATATTTTTCAGACCAACCAGGTCACACTTTTGATTATTGAAAGCAGGAAATGAAAATAGAAAAGGAAAGAAAACAAACTCTTTTTTAGGTGGGTACACTTGTTGCTCAAATCTCTCTACTCCTTGTGTCTTCTTCCTCCTCATCATCAATACCTTGCACTCATAATGCACAAAAGATACTCGAACAAACAAGCTAACCCAATAATTTTAGAAACCAAGATTTGAGAATTGAAAATCAAAAAACATAAAAACAAAGGAAGATAATTGAAAGGAGAAAACATAAAAATAACAAGAAGAAAATAAAAAAAAAGCAGAACATAAACACAAGCACATCAACCACACAACAATTCCAATATGCAGAATGATTAAAATAGATTTCCCAAGTAACCTCACTCAGACCCCTCTTGTTGCAAGATCACTTAGTATTCCCATAAGGTGATGAATACTAATTTCCTTGTTCTCTAAGGTAAAAACACTCAGATTCCTCTTGTTGCGCCTATCTAAGCCCAACAAACCTTAACCAATCCCTTGACCTGATAATGCATCAAGACTTGCCTTAAGAACTAGAACAGTGTGGACAATCCCATCCCTGGTGACTTGTATTATCTGGGTTGATTTGGTTAGTTCGGTTGCTGAAATCCCATTCATAGGACCTTCCAACAACTACATCATGCTCTAAGGCGTACCCTGAGACAAGCATTAAGCACAAAACAAACCAAGAAAAGCATAAACATATATAAACAAACTGCATAAAGGAAAGCACAAGAAAGAAACAAATAACAAAGTCTAAAAAGAGTCACAAATGCTCTAATTGTCGTGTGTTAGAACACAAGTGCCTGGCAACGGTGCCAAAAACTTGTTATGTGAAAAAATGGAAAGTACACAAGTCGCACGTAGTAAGTAATAAAATATCGTTCTCTCCATAGGGACTTGTGCAACACATGACAAATCTCACAACTCAAATAGACAACAAAGCTCACAAAAATACAATGAAACTCTTTTTGGTATTTTATCAAACAGTTGGTGTGCAATAGAAATTTAACATAGATTATATACAATTGTCAAGACTAGATTTCATTCACTTTATTCTCATGCATTCACAAACATCTCAATGCCAATTTCATGTCAAAATCAACTCACAAGAATACTCAAATCCTATTCCTAGTGACTTTGAGTCTATGATAATTCATCAAGTTCCAATTCCTTGAATCCTCAACAAGTAAAATCATGCATTAAGATCAAGAGTCTTAAGATTTCTAATGAATCATGTTCTATCCCTAGATGCAAGCTCCATTAGGAATTCAATTTCAGTTCTAGGTTCAAAAGACATTTTTCAACACCTCAAGAACCACAAATCATGCATGGGTGGCCAAACCAAAGCAAACATTAAGCATGGAAATCAAATACTAACATAAAAATGGAAAAGCATATGGATTAACATCACACAATACACAATAATTCAATTCATTACATAGGTTTAGCTCTCCATGGTGGAGAACCTAGGTTTTACAAATCGAAGAGATGAGGAAGAAATGGAAACCAAAGAGAAGATGCAAGCCCTCTCCCAAGGTTCTTAGCAACTACTCCATGCTCCAATTTGGCCTCCATTTGCATCTTCATCTCCAATTCACAACCCATCTTCCTCTCCAACCCCAAAAAGGGGAAAAACCCACCATGAATGGAGGAGAAGACCCAAGGAGGAGTGGGAGAGTTTCCCAACACCCCTAGCAACCTCCAAGAGGCTCTCCAAGCACCCAAAAGTGTTTCTTTGTGGTGCAAAATAAGGAACGGTCCAAACCCTCGCGAGAAACAAGATTAAAAACCTATTTTTTGACATGTCAGCAACGCCACCGCTCAGCCTTGTCTTAGCAGCGCTCAGTGCCAAATTTTACGAATTGAATGGCGCTCAGCCCTACTTTCCACCGCTTACCCTTGGACAGTTTGACAACATTTTGTATTTAAAGCACTAGGTGTGATTCTAGTGGTTCCCCGACGCGAGTATTTGTTTCAAAATCAATCTTTTCTTGTCCAATCATGCTTCCTTGAGTTCTTGCTTGTTTTCCTCCACCACAAATGCTTCCTATATTAACTTATTTAACACACTTATAAAAGATATTAGAGGCAAAACAAACATAAAACAACTATAACACAAAACAATGCAAAACACACTAAACTTGAGGATAAAACACGATAAAAGCTAGAAAAGAGTTTATTTATTCATGACAATAAACACACAAAAAGAAGTAAAAATGGACATTATCAAGCAGCGACCAATTGTTCTCTTTTCCATTTTTGAACGTCAGTTTCATTGCAAAACGCTATTATTCCTTCGTTGTAGTTTTATTGAAAAACACAAAGGTTCCTTTGTTGCTCCACTACCAGTTCACCGTCGCACAAGCCTCCTCCATTGTCATCATCGTAGATGTCACGGAGCCGCCATTGTCGCCATTCAATCTCGCTTGTAGGTATGTCAAATGCACGATTTGGCTCACGATGGTTTAGTTGTTGGTGGTTTCACGTTTTTTGTTTTGATATGGTGGTGAAGGGAGACTGTTCTGCATCGCCGACAAGATTAATGCAGGCGTCGTGAAGCTGTTCTGGCGTGATGCGATGGTCGAAGATGGTAGTGACGGCCACTGGCAGCATTTAAGGTTTGAATGGTGGCTAGGATTTCTGATTTGAGAGAATGTTGAAGATAATGATGTGACACACTATGGTTGGTGCATATGTGTGTACAAGGATCATGACCACGTGTCATGCTGTTATTGGATCAATTTTTTTTTCAATTTGTGATATCCATTAGGCCTCGATTCCCTCTAGAACCGAAACAGTAACCCTCGCATATGTCTCTGTTGAGGCATAAACAAATCTCTTTTTTACCTCGCTAGCATATATTTTGGGTGTGAAACCGAAACCAAAAGACCAAAATAATCGCGGCTAAATCTCTCCTTTGCACTAGTGGGGGAACAAAAGATTGAAACTATTATTTTCCCATTAAATTATAAGTAGCTAAAGTATTAACTAAACCTATGAAGAAAAACAAATTTGAGAGATGAAAGTTAAGTTGAATATGGTATTTACGAGTACTTGAATTAGGATAAATGTTATAGTCAACACAAGTAAAAATTTGTTAATTAGTGTGTATACTCAAATACTCTATAAACTATGAATATAATATGTTGTATTCACCTTTTTAAAAATAATAGTTTCTTTCTCTTTTCCTTTTTTTTTTATTCTTTCCTTCATCAATTTAAAATTGGTTTGAGCTACTAGTCATCCTCAAACTAAGATTTTATTCATCATAACCAGTGCCTCATGTTTGATTCAACTGTTCAATAAATTATATGCATAACTTATTTTTGTAAAAATGAAATAACCCACATAATGCATTTTTTTTTCAATTAAATTTCGTTGATAATTAAACAGATGAATGAAAGGGGGGGATAACGTCAAGACACAGCGAGGTTGGTCAAACTATTAAAGGTGATTTTCATTATGTCCTATATGCCTAGCTAGGGTTCATTATCATACACTCACACGTACTCCTCGTACAATTTTATTCTTGGAAAGTATTAAAATATTGATTAAATTGCATGTAGCAATGCTAAGTTGGTCAAAACAATTTCGTGGCAGTCAATGAATACAGGCTATGTCGTAGTAGCGATCATTTGCATGTAACTTAGCCGAATCCAACATTGAAATTATATTCAAAGTTGAAATTCAGAAACTATTAATAGGTGTTTGTGCAAACAAACCATTCAACATCTTTCATTAAATTAATCAAATAATTTAAGAATGATGTTATTTTGACTATTAAATTTTACAACTTTTTCTTATAATATGTCATTTTTTAAATAATCTTAAAATATTAAAAATAAAAAAATAAAGAAAATGAAAAATTATTTAAAAGTTGTCACGTAAGATTATAAGAGAAAGTTATCAAAATTTAGTAGTCAAAAAGTTATTTTTCATAATTTAAATAAGAAAACATTTTCGTTGTTGTAAAAATTATGAAATTGTAAATTGGAAACTGGTTTATCTTTTAAGCTTAATTATATAAATGTAGTAGCTTAAAGCCTCAATACTAGGAAACTGGTTCGAATTTTGTGGTGATTAAGGATAACAAATGAGGGTTGATTTGCTAGTTATGTGGCTGTCATGAGTTCGTTATATTGAGTACAAAATGGGGAGTGGTGAATAATAATAATGTATTTGAATGAAATGACACACATTCCAAAGACTATGGCAAATCACTATCAGTAATTTGATAATCTCAGTGGAAGCAGTTCTAAGCATTTGAAAATACATACAAAAACAACTTTCTGTATCTATAATATTTTATAAATTTAGAAGAAAAAAACTTTTATAAATTACCTTAAGCATAAGTTAATTTAATATTTTTCATTAGAACTTACAAAAAGAAAAAAGAAGATCTTCTAAAGAAAGTGTCTATAATATATGGCCTAAGTTGTTAGGGGATGAAGTAGGTTAATTATTGGTGATGCTTTGGAGTTGATGAGAAAATTAAGGTCCAAAATATGAAATCTAATAATGCATTAATAGTTGGTGAGCCTTGAGATTCTGCATCATATGCAAGGAATTGGTAGTGCATAAGAGGGACAGGAAAATAGCTGGAGAAAGAGATGTGTCATGAAGTAGATTTCATATTCCAATGATGCTGCAATCTATGCCGTATTTCTGATGAAGGATCGTTTTGTAAGATTTGTTCATATTATAATATTGGATTTTCTGCTATTCTTTGCAGAACTATAGTGCATGCATAGAGAAATATCCCAGACCATTTCATGAGTGAAAGAAACAAGAAAATTTAATGACAATGATGCTTCTGCGACTCATTGTCATGGCTCAAGAACATAAAATCTTACTAACCCATCTTCACTAAATAAACAAATAAATTATTTAATGTTTAAAATTGTACCTGTTAAAAAAAAAAACAAAATAGATCACTAGATATAGAAGAATAAGCTACGTAAGTACCATTTATCACCATTAATACCCACAAAATATGCCAAATTTAATCAATAATTTTGAATTCAAATTTTGAATATGCATGTGTTAATTTCTAATCACATGCAGAGATTATCTAATTTATTCCAAATAAAAATGAGGTTAAACAACTTTTGCATAGGTAAAGATTTAAGGAAAAATCCAACAATAATAACACTTAAAACAGAATTTAAAAAAAAAATGATTTATGAGTCTTATAATAATTTTATAAGCTGTTCATTTTTCTCGTCTCTACATAATATTCACCGTTCTCGTGCAGTATCATAGGGTTGTGTAGACCCAATGAACCATTTTTTTCTTCTTAAATTTAGATTAAGAAATTTAATATAATTATTTTTAAATTTAAACGAATAATTTATGCATAAAATATTATAATTATGTATAATTATATATAATATTTAAGTAATATAAGAAAAATTAAATAAATTATTATTATTCTTATTTTATAAAAAATTAATTAAAAATAAATAGTATTACTTTAATTTTTATTTCTTTATATTAAAGTAATAGATTATAGAAAATATAACTAATAATAATAATGGATAATATACTAATAATAATAATAATAATAATAATAATAATAATGCTAAATAATATTAAAAGATAATAGTTAGATTTGAATTTGTTTATTTTAAATTATAAAATTCACATAATTGATCAGGATGTGTAGTAAAATAATATTGTTATATAATTAAAATTTATATTTAAATTTTTAAGCTATATATTATATTAAAAATAATATTATCAAATTTTTAAATTCATAAATTCACACTAATTGGTTAATATGTATGCACCGGTATTCTCCAACTTGTATAAAAGGAGAAGCCAAGGCTATCAAGATCATAAAGAGGAAAACAAAATTGTTCTCTAACATAATGATACTTGTTCAGAACTTTGAAATCTTTGAAGCCACGTTCAAGAAATGGAATGTTGTTACTTTTGGGAAAGGCTTCTTTGACCAAAAAAGGAAAAAAGAAAAACTCGAGAAAGAAAAGAAAAATACTTGTTAAAATGAAAAAAAAGGACCAAAGAAAAATTACTTTTCAAATAAGTTAGTTAAATTATACTCAGGTTTCAAAAATTTATTCCAATCCTTTTACAAATTTTGAATCTATTTTTTATTTTGAAATTATTAATCTCAAATTTTATAATTTTGTCTGTTAAGTGAATATTTATATATTTAAAGAACAATAATAGAAATAACTTGAAGAGAAAAATGGGATACTAGAAGAGCAAACCACACATATAGTAGAAAATGTTCTTAAGAATATTATTCCTTAAATATTTATGTATGACTATAGGAGTTTATATAAACATTTTATTTATGCTAAATTTTATACGCAAAAACTACATATTATAAGTGGAACATATTACAAATTATTTGTTCATACTCTTTTCACTATATTGAAAAATATTTTGCAAAACATTTGGTAACATTGAGAAACTTTTTATTCTGAAATACAATAAAATAAATTAAACAAATATGTAAATATTATTAATAATTTATATTTTTTATAAAATTAAGTCCATATATTAATTATATAAAAAGAAAGGGAAGTTGATTAATCCTATTTCTATTTACAATAAATTTGATATTACCTCACTTTAAAGAAAAGCTCTTCCCCTCATTTTGTTACTTTGAATAATGGTTTATGATCATATATACATCTAAATTAGTGATATATCTAAATCAACACGGATTCCCATTTTCTTTTTCTATGAATTCCAACTTCTGAATCAACACCACCTATATTTTTATCACTGTTTGCTTTTTCTTCATTTTCTTCAAAAGGGTGCAAGATAATTATTTTTGCATAATCAATAATAATTTTTTTTTTCTTTTATAATTGCTGCAGCATACAGCCCACAGAGAAAGCCTAAGGAGGAGAGTGACGTATGATACTGCAACATCTGCATCTGCATCTCATGCACACACATACATTAAATTCTCTCTCTATTTCTGCATTGTAGCAATTAGGCTTCTACCATATGACATCAAAAGCTTGCAGAGTACTAGTCAGATCTTTTTTTTATGCAATAGAACCTAAGAACTACTTCACTTTACTCATATTCTGCAAACATTTCTCTCTCCAAATATAACACAAACTCACTCTCTTACCATTTACTTATCTTTGTGTCTATGCATTGCTACTTAGTTTTCTTCTGTTCTTCAAGCAGTGTTCTTGTGGATGCTGATAACTCTCACACACACCACTCACTATCTAGCTGACAAAGAATACTATAAGATCTGAAGTTGCTGTGTTCAACAAGTTTTTTCTCTCAGGTAACTTTTTCTGTCTTCTCTTTCTCTCTTTCAGAGTTTGGTTTGGTCTATTTCTCTCTGCATTAACAACTTATTGCTCCTTTCTTTTGCTTCATGTTTACCATTGTTTCATAAATAGACCATCTTGTTTTCTTTTGTTATGTATAAATTCCCTTGAAAGAATCTAGTTTTCTAAAAGAAAATTATTTCTTCTGCAAAAGGTTTTCTAAATTATAATACAAAATTATAAGTATGATCTTCAAACTACTGATTATAACAGTTAATAAACTAATCACTTCTGGTAGTTCATGATTAAAGGTTAATATATGAACTATTTATTACAAATAAAATATTCACTTTATTAAAAATAATAGTATAATAACTATTTTATGTTCAATAAAACTTGAATCTTAAACACTATTTAAAATCAACCAAAACTCTTGTCTATATACCTTTCTTTCAATTTCCATTCACGGATGTGGTGATTAATTCACTTTTCAAGTTACTTTCTATAAGAATTTTTATATTCTTTTTTAATGTTTTAATCCATTGAAACAGAAGAATATAGGTTGTGCATTTGGTCAAGAATAGTGTTATTTTCACTTCATATTTTACAATATTTATTTTTTCTTTCTTTATCATATCACATTTGTTCTTGTTGCTTTTTTATATTTTCTTTTGATGTATCAAAGCTTTCATAACAATATATTGCATTTCTCTCTTTATAATAAAAGTTATAGTGTGAAAATATGAAACCGTGAGCATAATATATACTACTCTATGTAGTGAATTACATTCATGCACATGATATATATATATATATATATATATATATATATATATATATATATATTTCAATAACAAAATATCTCACAGGTAGTAAATAGTACGACATAATTTGATACCTTTTACACAGTGAATAAAAAATTTATTTTTCATGTACTAAATTGCATGACTTTATACGATTGTTAATAATCGTAATGAGAATTTACCCATACCACAACTTTGAATTCGCAAATCTTTTCTTTCGTCACTTATCAATGGGAAGATATTGATTGTATTGACTTTTTGAATGATGGCTTTATCACTTATGCCTAGATTGACTCAGTTGTGGAAGCGAGCCATGAAAAAAGTTCACTGCTATCTAGGTCAGCAATCATTGCCATTTTCATTTTTTCTTTCTTCTTCTTTAATTTTTATCAAAATTTCATTCCTTACCCTAAAAAGAAAACTATGACAATCGCAAGTTTTCTAATCCCGTTTGATTTTTATTTATTTTGCTAAATATAGCTAGGTAATCAACAAGACAACAATGAGACATATTTCTATGAATTTTGTCCTTCACGAGGTACCACCACCTTTGAGGTAAGTCCTTTGTATCTTGAAACATTATTATTATTATTATTATTATTATTGAGAAGAATGCCTTGTTTGTGGGAGTGTATTTCAACTTCATGTTTTTTTTTATTGCTTATACATTGTGATGAAGTTGTTGCAGCAATTCTTAGATGTTTAAAATTTCTGTCATTCTATTAATTTCACTTCTCTTTTATTGTTGAAATATATTAATCTAAATTTAGACACTCAAATTTCTCCCTTTGATTAAAATAAAAATCACAGTTATAACCTATTATAAGATCTTAGATACAATTAATTTACCATCAAAAGCACTTGGAACTATCATAACTTATTTTAATTTAATTAATAGATTTGCAAAAGGGTTGGTCTTGCACCACCTATATATATATATATATATATATATATATATATATATATATATATATATATATATATATATATTTTTTTTTTTTTTTTAAAAAATAAATAAATTTATTTATTTAAAATTGAGTTTTAGGGTACTCAAAAATCTAACTTAAGCATCTAACTCGAACTTGTTTCCAATAATAATAAATGGAAATATGAACTGAGCATGAATTTAGCAGATGAATACATAGGCCAACAAGAAGACACGTTCACCAAAAGAGAAAAAACCAATACTAGACACGTTTCATGGCCCCTACTCCGATTGCAGAAATCACAGAAGGAAATGATTAATGCAAGTTATGTATTTTGGAGGAAGAGAAAACCCCAGAAGAAATATTTCTGTAACTATTTCTCTAATAATATTAATTAACTAAATTCTTAAAGCTTATAGATATATATTCACAACATAGTATACAGATGAAAATTATTTTCTCTTTTACTGAAAAGCTTTTGTAAAACTCAGTTCAACTCAAACTGAAATCGTAATTTATATTTGTGAGTAAATTATATAGCTAAAAGTATAATAAAAATATAATATAACAACTTTTGTTTAACAAATTAGATTTACAATATTAAATGAGATTCAAATTAAATTATGAGAAAGTGAATAAGTGTCCTATCTAATGGTCTCCATTGGTAGAAAGAAATGTTTAATTAAAGCGATTGAGTAAAATAAAAATGATTTTGTATCAATAATATTTTTTTATTAATAATATTTTTTATAGTTAGTTATATGTATAATGATTTTGTATCTATATATTTCTTTCCAATTATGTAAAAAGCTGTCCATATATTTTCCATCTCTCTTTCCAAAACCATCTTCCTCTTTCCTTGGGTGCATCCAAATCAAGCATAAGGGATAAAACTCTTCGAAGTATATGTATATTAAAAGTATCAAATATGAACAATATGCACATATGACTATTATTCATGGCAAGAAGAAACATTTAAAAAAATAATTAGCTACATTCTCCAATAGTTTTAACACATAATATATTGTTTTTCTTCATCGACAACAATAAATTGTTAGAGTGTTTAAATGATTATGATAGGGATAGGAATGTGATTTATTTGATGGTTTTGGAGGGTATGAGAAGAGAGTATTTGAAGGCATAGTTATTGGATACAACTACAGACAAGAGAGTGGTTGCTTTGAACATTATTCACTCTGTCACCATCTTCCTTTGTCAGATATTTATTATGGAACAATGGCGAATTTTTTTAACTTCAAAAATACCCTTGTGGATCTATTCTAATTCCCTCATGTTCGGATTAGAAAACAAGATCACTAAAACAACTATAAAAGTACATTAATAAAAGGTTTGGTTTGTCCCTCCCCATCAAACTTTTAATTAAAATTCATTGAAAATTTTATATGGTTATAAATAGTAGATACTTCCATGTATCTTTTCTTGATTTACTAGGCGAGTGGCCTAATATCTGTAGTAGCAATTATGTTACCTCAAGTATTCTAATTCAAATCATTTCCATTCTCAAGTGTTATCATCATGTCTCCCCAAAGTATTGTCTTTGAATTTTGAGTTTCCAAATGATGTAGGATTTTGTGTGATCTTCCATCATTTCGTTTATCTTTCCAAAACTTAATACATGTGCCCAAACCTATTTTCCATCATTGATTTTTATCAAATTAATTTACATGTTTTCATGTCCCCATACACCTTTCTTTTAATCTCCCCACAATCAAGATTCTCATTCAAACTCATCTATGTCTCATTAACTCTTAGCTTTCCTTTCACATATAAATAAAGTATCTTCAAATTATATCATATTAACCCTAATATCGTTTTTTCTTACTCTTACACATTCATATATATATATATCTATTTCTTTATGACTTGTCTAACCATCTCGGACAAACCTTTAACTACAATAAAAAGCAAAAATGGAGCTAAGGGATCTCCTTGCCTTAATCATATAGGTTTGAATTATAATGTAAGACTACCATTTACTAGCACATGTATTATGGGGATGATTCTACACATCCATTTAATTAACTAATTACAAAACCTAGTCTATTGTATACAAAAGTAGTACTATTAAAAATTCTCATATTATATAAAAATTTTCTTGCAAATTTGTTAAAAAATTTTGCGAGAAAATACCATTTTTTCTATCATTTTTTCTAACAATTTTAATTGGCCGGTGTTTCATTCGTGAATAATTATTTCCTACAAAATTATAAAATTTGCAAGTATTTTTTATAAAATTTATTGCGAAAAGTGTTTTATATAAAATATTTTGCAAAAAAATTGATAACAATTTCTTGCAATTTTTTTTTCGTAACAAAATTTGTAGGTATTTCTTAAAAAAAATTCAAAAAAAAAATTAATAGAAAATTTGAGTTTTTCTAGTAGTGTAGTTCCATCTAAAATAGTCATATGTTTTTCAAAGTCAACCTTAATAATTACACATGATTTCTTTCATTAGCAACAAGTACACTATCCATCAACCTTTGATCCTCAATAAAAGAAACTAGTAGAAGTCTATTTTTTTTTTATCAACAATAAAAAATATGAATTGAAAATAGGGACAATAGGGTTGCCCCAACCCTTATACAAAAAAGAAAAAAGAAAAAGAAGAAAATGCTAGCAAATACACCAACACAGACAAAACAAAGGGTAAAGGTTCACATTCAACAACAAATTAACAACCGCAAACCCAATCAAAACAAACTTCCCAACAGAATAACAAGGGCTTTTACATCAAGGGCTTTAACATCAAAGCTTCCACAGTATCGACCTCCGAGACTAAAACCTTAAGGACATGATTGTTGGCATTTGCGTCCTAAACGTGAGTATATTCCTTTCCTTCAAAAGGTGGCATAAAATCCTTCTTTCCATTTTCAATGACGAACCTGCAATAGCAAACTTGAAAACACTGGAAAAAGGTGTTGTTTTGTGTCAACCCTTATCTGTTAAACAAATGACGAAACTCAGAGCATCATTCACCATTTTCTTGTTTTGCTTATTTAAAGGATGAGTAGACATTTAAAGGATGAGTAGGCATGTGATTGGGCATAGACACCAGTTAGAGTAAGAGAAAGTAGCCATTGAATACTTATTTGTGATCCATGCCCAAACTCTAGTTTGTGCTAACATAAAAACTTCCTCAGCGTCTACTCTAGCATTTCTAAAGATGACCTTATTTCTATGATTCTAAATGTCCCAAACAATAGCCAGCCACATGCATTGCCACACACTATTACGTTTATTACTAAGTCCAATGAGTTCAAACTGACTAAAATGTATTCTTGCACTATTATGGTAAACAAAGGATATTCCTATCCAATTACTAGTATTACTAGTAGAAGTCTATGATGTTGGGTAAAACACATATATCAATCTTTTTAACCTTTTTAGCTAATACTTTGGATGTTATCTTATGCATAACCAATTAACGATATAGGTTTATACTCTTTAAGACCAATAGAATCATTCTTCTAAGGGATTAGTGTTACGAATGATGCATTTTATTCTTTTAGTACTTTCATAGTGTACAACTTCCTTAACCTCTCTTTCCATCAAAGGTGCTGTGAAGTTTGTATTATTTTTCAAAGTGATGGCAAAGACTTCAATATTGTTAAGATTAGCTTTTAGATCATCCACCTTTATAAATCACTCTTCAAAATGTTCTTTAACTTTTCCTTTCACATTAATATTGTAATTATTTTAAACATAATTTTTTTTATCAAATATTAATATAATAAATTACCGCATAGAATCTTCATATCTATAGTGGTTATTTAATTATAATTTAATCAAACAAAACTATAAAGAAATTAATATTTTTTTTGGTCAGCATAAAGAAATTAATCATAACACTTGATAAATATTATTTATTAATGATAATGATAGTATCTTAACAAGAAATAAATAATAAAAAAGAGCTAACTTTTCAGTAGGGGAAGAAAATAATAAAGAGACTGAAAATGGATGAAAGAAAAATAGAAGAAGAATAGTTAAGAAATATATAAAATAAAAATTTTGGTTGTTTAAAATGAAAAAAGGTAAAATAATCGATTTTATAAAATAGTATAATTAATTTTGGTATATAAAATTACACAATACATTTTGTAACTACACTTTATCTGCTTATTTTTATTCTGAAATTTATTCATGGGCTCAGGGATATGCCAATGATTCCTATTGCAGAAGCCTAATTAGATATAATTGATTTTGTATCATTCTTACTCGCAATTATATAATATATTTTGTATTTATTACATGAAAGTGTTACATTTCCATTCATTTTTTAATTTGTTACAATTTTTTTTTTCAATTATGTCATGAAAATATGAGAAATCATGGTTTACTATACATATGTAATACCTACTTTTATTATATAAATTATTTTAGATTTTAAAAAAATATTTTAGATATAATCGAATGCAACCAGTTTTATTTCTATTATACCCCAAAATCACATTTTTATTATAGTATTTTTAGTAATATAAAAGATTTTTGGAAACGTAATATAATTGTGAAGAAGCAAAACATTAAATATTAAACAGAACTTGATCACACTATAACCATTGATGTACCTCACGTTACTAGACCAATTTATTCACTTTTTAACTTCTATATAATTTTAGGTAGATGAAAATAATAGAAAATAACTAAAAAAAATGCATTACCATAATAACCAATCTTTTCAACCAGGTTTCATGCCTATCTTTTTCAACCTCAATTAATTTTCTTACTTGTCATCTACCTTAGCCATGACCAATCTCTTTGAACTTTAATTAGTCACCACACCAATTTTTAGGTATATATTCTCATTAAATTCAGGGAACAAATCCCAAAAGTTATGGAATATTTTCAAGGTTAAATTAAAATCTACGGTGAGAAAACCTTTCTGTAACTCAACAAAGAATAAAATCAAAGTATAACTCCCACTAAAAGTCACCGTTTCATCATTATAGGAAAATAGGGTTTCAAATATGGAGTTAGGGTTTTAAAACAATTGAAAATATTGTTTCATTTTCTTTTTTATCAGTGTGTTCAAACTAATCTAATCAAAGTTGGTTTGATTCTAAGAAAAGCTTTGTTTGGCTTGTAATAGAAGCTTTAACTTCTAAAAAACGTTTAGACTTCTACTACATTAAATATTTCACGTTTTATTTTACAAGCTAAATATTCTTCACTTCTATAATAGTATCCTTGTATCTAAACATGTATTTTATTATATTTATATTTTCAAAATGTATTAAAACAAAAAAATATTTCTATTACAAAGAGTAGTTATTTTATATTTTAATCTTCTTATTAATCTTCCTTAGTTCTTTTTGGATTCTTTCTTGTAATTGTTATATGTTTATTTTACTTTCGATGTTTACTTCTCTTGTTAATTCTTAATTGATAAGATGTTTGTTAATGTATCAAAATCCTATTACCTTTCTAAGGATAGAATATTTTGAGGAGACACTAACTCTTACAAAACAATTACATTACTTAGATTACAAAACAATTAGAAGATTCTTTCCTTTTTTAAGAAAGAATTCATATATATATATATATATATATATATATATATATATATATATATATATATTTAACATCTTAGATAGACTATAACACTCAAAAAACATTTATTATTTATCATCACATAAAAATTTATCAAGTAAAAAAGAAAACAAAATACAAGAACTTAGTGAATATTTGTATATAATTGGTGATAAGAGTTGATGTAATAATATTGGTTTTTTTTCAAAGGTTAGAGGCCAAATATGTATAATTAAGCATGAAGTGGGTGGAGAAGTGATTGATTTGGAGGAAGTAGGTGGGGAACTATAGATAGAACTTAGCCTTTGATTGAATCTCTTATGCAAACCAATAGGGTAAAATTCAGTGTAAAGTTTGCATACATTGTTTTCTACCTATAGGAACATTTTCTCTTCCACAATTCACTTTTGTGCCAACTGTTTTCTTTCTAATTTGTGTTTGTTTTCAGTTTTTCCTTTTAAAGAAAAAGATACAAAAAACAAGCAAAAATACTTACTCTTCATCTTGGGCACCTTCTTCAACCATCATCTACTTTACCACTTTGCAACCCAACATGAATATGAAAAAATTGCAAAAGTGGAAGCAAATTTTTCAACCTTGAAGCCCCATTTCCTTTTAAACCAAAAGCTTCTTTCTCTTTTATCACAATAACTAATAATACAATTAAAAATATAAGATGTTAAAAATATCTTAATTTATATATATAAAACATTCGCTTCTAAAAAAACATATATTTCTTGTCATTTTTTTTTGAAAATTTTTCTTAAGAAATACTTACAAATTTTGTGAAGGATAATAGTTTGCTAGAATTTGCTACCAATGTTTTTGAAAAATATTTTGCACAAAAACACTTTTTGCGGATAATTTTGTATGAAATACTTACAAATTTTATAATTTTGTAAGAAATAATTATCCATGAAAGAATTATATATAAATTAAAATTCGTTGAAAAAATAACAATAAAAAAGTCTTTTCTTACACTATTTTATATCAAATTTGTAATAAAACTCACATGAAATATGAAAAATTATAATAGTGATTAAAAGATAAATTTAATTACAAGATTTGAAATTTAAATTCTCATTTTCTAATACTAATATTACAAAACCAAATAAAACAAAAATAAAATTTATTTTATCCATAAATTAACAACACATTCAATTTTTTTTTAAATCTTATTTTAGTTTATATATAAACTAATCGAAAAAATTGTTTAATTTTTTATTTTCCTTTCTTACAAGTACTTAAAGATAATATGTTGGATTTCGAATGCTAGGATTGGAATTATATTGTTTGCCCTTTTCCCATGGGAGACAGAAGTTTTTTTCCATTATATATGTCTAGAAATGTTTGTTCATAGGGACTTTATTAACGTTTTTATTCTAAACATGATAATTATTTTTAGGTGTAATTATATATAATACGTAAAAGTATTGTTTGGATAATAAATAGTTGCGTATATTATGTTTAGTATAAATATCTAATCAATCTTTTCGTATGAGCAAGTCTTATCATATTTTATAGTATTATTATGATGAATTAGACGAAAGTACTAGCTACTATATTCGGTTCTAACGTGTTTGGTACACCAACACATGATAGTACAAATCACTTTCCAACAAAAACAGCTACCCCAGCTTCTATGAATTCCAGTCATCTTACTCATTAATATTTTCACCCACCAACTACAATTCCTTACTAGGGTTCTAAGAACAAACGATCCAAACTAATTGCAAACTCAACTAATTATTTATCTACAAAAAAACAAAGATCCAGAATTTTCCTGCAAAGTATATTTTAAACATTCAAGTAATGAATAAAATAGTTTCAATCGTAATATCTTAGATAATTATTACCCTTTATAATGAAACATCCATTTTATGTATAACTACTTACCAATCTTATTGTCATATAATAACACGTGAATAAGATACTTTTTAAACTTTATGAATATTATATATTATAATCGGGTTGTTAATTGATTGTACAGGAGATTGAGGTCGTTAGAACATGATTTTCTTTTATGATATATATACTTTCATTTCTTTAGGCTGTATTGTGTGGAGCATTTAGACAAATTATGTGTGAAAAAAAAATCGTGTGTGTGAAAATTGAAATAGGATAATGTAATCAATTTTTTTTTATCATATAACCACATTAAAAAGACTCTATAATTTATTATGGATATCGTATGATTGATTATAGAGGTTACATAAATAATTATGGGCCCTTTTTATTTTTAATTTTTAGAATATAATATATAAATAAAAATAATATTATAAATAAAATAAATAATGAAATAAATAATCTTATAATAACATTACTTTTATATTATTTTTAATTCAAACCACTTTCATTTCCACTCATTTATATATTTTTCTTCCTTTTTCACATATTCACTTTCACAACATTATTTAAACACAAAGTTAATTACAGATTATATAAGGCAACCCTTCTTATCACGATTTATACTAGTATTCTACTGATAAATCTTTAAACGGAGATATTCTATAAAGATAAGAATAATTATCTCTAAAATATATCAATGTGATCTTCTGGACTTTTAGGTTCGTATATTGTTGAAAGAGAAAAAAAAAATCTATATGAAGTTCTACTATTTGTTACAAACGAGTATACTGCATGCCATAACTCAGATATGAATGGAAAGATCTAAGAAATTAATACTCGTTTTATCAGAAAATAAATAAATTAATAGAAAATAATAAGGTTGCCCAACTTATATACAAAAAAATAAAAGAAAAATACCACACTTTGAACTTCCCACTGTACAAAACCAACACCAGGCAACTGACGATCCTAATAAAGCCAATAAAAAATAGATGGTTACTTGCACCTAAGGCTATGTCCAATATCTTAAGTAAAATGTTTACAAAATTTCACTAATCAACGTCTTTGACTAGCAACGAGTATCATCCTCTCTAGATTATACGAGTTTCAATCTCTTTAGGACACAAGTACAAAACTCTCCAAGTTACACCAAGTATCAACCTCTCCAGATATCCTTTTTAATCTTCCTCCAAGATTAATAACTTCCAATTACAATGAATAATTAGAAATCACTCTCTCAACAAGAGTGTAAATTCAACTCACATGCTACAACTTCACTTAATGAAGGATTTACAATATGTGAGTACTGAACCCAATCCACTAATTACTAATGACAATTTCTTAACACTTTGATCTTTTTGATATAGCTTCATTGATCTTCTCGTTGCATCCTTTATATAGTTGTTGCATTTCCCAGTCGTTGAGATTCGAATTGTAGTGGTTCATCATAATCTTCTTAATATGAAATGACTTGATCAATTCTTTAATTTGACTTTTGAGCTTGAATATTCAACGTCATTTTTCAAAACTTCAATTTTGAATTTGCTTATGCTTTTTAAGATATTTTCTTTCCTTTCTTAAGTGAACTCAAGCGTAATTCAAATTCTACCCTTTCTTCAACTTTCACAATTGTAATGTTAAGGAAACTTTGTGCAATATGTTTCTGCATTTGAATTGTTAGAGCAATAATATTTAATAATCAATCAAATAGTTTGTCGATCAATTGTTTCCTAATTTTATTTTAATTTGATTGTTTGATTCGAAAACTTCCTTCTTTAAGAATGTGATTATCAAGAGATAATTTTCTTAAACATTATAACTCATAATTAATTTTCTTTTTTGAATACTTAGATCAACATATCAATTCTCACAATCAACCAAAGATTAAAGCATTTAGAATAACAAGGTCTGCTATAATTCGTTATAGTGTTTATTTAGTCATCTAATGCTTTTTGTACCTAGGTTGTCTAACACATTGTGTTATTCAAAGACTAAGGGGTTGCCTAATGACTTAGGTCCTCTAAATCTCAAAACTGATGATTACCATTTGTGTACTCATCTAACACCTTTGACTTGTTTACTGCATAAACTTGTCTAATTCTAAGACTTGCCTTTTGCATGTTCTAGACTTCATGCTTTCGCTAACATATATGATATATAAATATTAATCATTAAGCAGACCCAAGCAACAATCCATGGCATATATTTTGATCTTCAGGACATATTGATCAATTACTTAACCTCATTATATCTGTTAGACGTCCTCTTTTAGTAATCTAACGCTATTTCACTTCTAACCAGAGACTTACTCATCTAGTAGTGTGACTATTTTGATATCATCAAAACCTTATTGGTTATTGGGGATCATCTACTATTATAATCTCCTCCTTTTTTATGATGAAAAAAAAAAACAATATATGAGTAATTCAAATAATTAAATATCAGAGTATATGTTTGATCAATCATATTATGATATCGAGGTAAAATATATTAAAATATGTTAGATTGTCAATAGTGCAATCCATATCCAAGATATCAAAATATGCCAATAAACATACCATTCATTAAACATATCATTCATTAAGCTTGTTTCTATATACACATTTTTGCTCCAATGATGCTTTTGTTTAAGGGAGGACTCACCAATCTTCAAACATCATTCTTTTCAAATTGGTTTAGTTTTTCCCCGATTGCTTGTATCCAACTTTCATCCTTTGAGCTTCATTTACATTTTTATGCTCAATCTTAAATATCATTGTTTCATGATATTTGAGTTTTGATATAATTGTTACTCCTTTCTTGGGATTAAAATGACCTTATAGTTGGATGATATTTCTTTATGTGTGTAGATGGTTCTTTTTCCTCACCACAACTTCTAATGAGTTGTCCACTAAATTTTCTCCCTTTTTTCTAGTGAGGGGTCGTCTACTAGAGGAGTGTTTAGTGCAAGGTTGTCTAAAGTAGGTTCTGCTACCTTTTTCTTTTGAACTTGCATATCAAGACCATAATAATCTTCTAGCTCTGATAATTTTTTATCAGGTTTATAATTGTTAAACTTTCCATGTATGAATTTTTCCATAGTACACGTCCTACAGTTATGTACTCTATATATGCCTTGGACGTTTCTAAATAGCCAAGTAAAAATACCTTCATCGCTTCTAGAATCAAACTTTCCTAAATTATCTATTGTATTCAATATAATACATTGTATACCAAATGGATGAAATATGAAATGTTGGGCTTTCTATCTTTCAACAATTCATAAGGAGTCTTTTTGACCAAAGGGCTAATATAAACTATGTTTTGTAAATAGCAAGTTGTATTAACTACTTCTGCCCAACAACGTTTAGGTGTGGAGTTTTCATTCAACATTGCTTTATCCATTTATTGCAAAGTTCTATTTTTCCTCTCTATAACACCATTTTGTTATGGTGTTCTTGGACTTGAAAAATTATGCGCAATACCTAACTTTCAAATAGTTTGCAAAGATTTTCATTTTGAAATTCTCCACCATGATCACTTATTATAAAAATAATTGTTAGACATTTTTCAGTTTTAACTTGTTTAATAAATTTAGGAAAGACCATATAAGACTCGTCCTTGTGTTTTAATAATTTAACCCATGTTTATATGATGTAATAATCTACAATTACTAGGCCATACCTTTTGCTGCTAGAGATTAATTTCTTACTAGACCAAACAAATCAATATGAATAAGCTCAAGAGTTCTTTGTGTCAAAATATCATTTATACTTTTAATGACATTTCATCGATCCATTTATCATTCCAAATATTTTATTTTATTTCCTTTGCTATTGTTTCATCTTATATTACTAACAAACAAATTATTCCTTTGTCCTCCCCTACATAATGTCCTGATATCCCTCCACTACCTAGACTCACAATTTGAATCTTTTTCCTCATCCAAAAGATCTTCATGATCAATACTTTGACTCAAGAATTTCATTCCATAAACTAGGATCATCAATAATCTGCTAGAGTCAGATCAGTAGGGGAGTTCACACCGGGACTTTTGTAATAGAGAAAGAACCCATACCCTGAACCGGGGAAAGGCGATAACGAGAGCAAGCCAAGCCAGTGAATTGATCCTCACTAGGAAGATTGGTAGGACGGGAGGATAGTTGTTTTCTGGTATCCACTTCCCTTTTTCCAGTAAAGCCATGTTAGACAATTTCAAATTCTTTATTCTTAATCCACCTTCTTCCTTAGTTTTACATATACCCCATTTTACCCATGCAATTTTCTTTCCTCTAGAACCCCAACCCCATAAAAAAATCCATTTGTATTCTCTTAACACTCACAAATAATTTAAACAATAATAAGTAATATACTTGAATGGAAGTAATAACACATTGAGTGAGTTACCCTACTGGCAAAAGATAAATGCTTTCCTTTCCATACCGCTAGCCTCTTACATATTTTCAAGATCATATCTTGCCAAAATTATTCCCTTATATGATATGCCCCCACCTGAATACCCAAATATTTGAAAGGTACTTTCATCATGCTGCAAATCAAAATCGTAGAGAGCCTTTCAACTATCCTCAATTGCACTCCTATGCTTCCTAGCTCACTTTTATGAAAATTAACCTTAAGACTCGATGCTATTTCAAAACATCTAAGAATACTCTTATAACCACCATGTCTTTTGTTTCTGATTTGCACACAATTATAGTATCATCTACAAACTACATCATACTAACAAAAATTTGTTTTTGACCCACCCTAATTCCTTTAGTCAATTCTTTACTCTTGACCTGTCTAGCCACTTCTGCCAATGCAATTATAAGAAAAAAAAGGACCAAAGAATCACCTTTTTCTTACTCATTGATAGTTACAAATTACCCCATTAGGCTATTTTTACTAAAACAAATATAGTTGATGATTCTATGTAGCTACTAATCCATTTGACCTATTTAAGACAATATCCAAAACTTTCAAACATATAAAAAAAGAGTCCAGTTAATTGAGTTAATTGAATTGCAAGCTTTCTCAAAATTTGCCTTAATGCTAATGCGTTTTCTTTTTTTCCTTCTTACCTCCTTAATTCATTAGCCATAAGCACACTATCAATAATTCCCCATTCTTTATTAATGCAGATTGTTTGTGATCTATAATTTTGTAAGCAACATTTTACAATTTTTTTTAAGATATTTTATATTATTTTATACATACTTCACACTGAAAATATAAGTCTATACTTCTCAAGTCCTTGTTGGTTCTCAACTTTAAGGATTAAAATAATAAAAGAAGCATTATATCCCTTAGGCCACCTTCCACAACTATGAAAGCAATTAACAACCTCACTAAATCATATTTAATGATATCCCAAGATTGTTTAAATAAATTAAAATAAAAACCATAAAGACTGATTAGGATGTCATTATCCTGTCTATTTATTTGTGGAAACTCAACATTATTCAATCTAACTTTAAGATACATTTAGTAATTTTTTCCATGGTAGTCTCAAATTTAACACCTTTGATTCTTTTTTATTTATTTTTTATTTCTATTATTATGCTCCATCTTGTTATCCTATGGAAAAAAACATAGTGTTCAAATTACCCACCCTCAAACATCTTGACCTATATTTTTATTTTTCTATTATTTCTGACCTAAAACTAACATTTTTATGTTATGCAAATAATTGTTTTCACTTTGTCATACCTATTCTGCCTGAATGAACTCTTCCTCCATTTTATCCAATTCACTTATTTTCAATATAATATCCCCTTCACATCTATTAATTATATCAAACACGACCTTGTTCAAAATCCTTAATTCATATTTTAATAATTTTAAATTTTCTTTCATACTTTACACTTCATTTCTAAATACATCATACTTTTTCCAATAACTTATCTTAGAGATTAATATTATATTATGCTTTTTACCGAAAGAAAAATATTCGTATAAAATAATAAGTATAAAGGTACCTAAACACATATAATATTATTTGAATAAATTATTCCAATGTTTTTAAATACCTTAGAGGATTGAACATTTAGATAAAGAAAGAGAAAGAAAATTATATATATATATATATATATATATATATATATATATATATATATATATATATATATATATATATATATATATATATATATATATAAATAAATAAAAAAATATTTTTATTTT
>Ga0214542_1005040_pt1 | contig 25548 bp, 21 predicted proteins | sample CNSS1metaG_FD_160096 | JGI IMG/M metagenome (GOLD analysis project Ga0214542, IMG submission 160096) | Root nodule microbial communities from cowpea collected in UCLA plant growth center, Los Angeles, California, USA - CNSS1 | ecosystem: Host-associated > Plants > Roots > Nodule | place: USA...
TCTAGTCTTCTTCCTTAGGAGTTGGCCTCACCTCTCTTAAGAATCCTTTCACCTACACCAAACCAAACACCTTAAGCTTCTTTCCTTCATGCTTCTGCATCCAACACCATCCATGGAGCCTCCATTCTTCATGCAAGCTTCAATGGAGACAAGAAGAAGCCATCACATTAGGAACCAACAGATTCAAAAATTTCAATAAAGATCAAACACCTAAAGGAAATAAAGAAACTACCTCCACTCCTATGGATGATCCAGTGGAAGAAGCTAGAAAGATAATGGAAAAATACAAGTAGGAACATCAAAGTTAACATATCGTGAAGCTCTAAAATTTTGCATCATAAATTTTTAGATCATATTATAGTCTTGGTCCTTTCTTGAAGTTACATATGACAAGACATCAAATTTATATGCATTGCTTATTGTAGTCCTTGACAAAATACTTAAACCTTGTAACTTTTAGTAAAAGTAACGACAAAGAACATAAACTTTTACAAAATATTTGAAGGCACCATAACCATATATTTTATACTATTCTTTGAAGCATCACAAGACATTTATTCTAGTGTGATATTATGTCAGGTGCATAAATATTATATGCATGGCTATAGAAGTAGCTTAAATCAATGCAACATGAATTGATCATTTTAGCAAGATCTATTGTACAAACAATCTCATAAAAATAATATTTGACTTGTGTAGTGTTTATATATGTTAAACAGGTTGATAGTACTTTTTAACCCGTATATCAAATACATCCATTGAACTTCATTGGATGTCTATTAGAGTGAATGGCAGAAATAGAATGAGTGGCCGTTTTAGTAATCTATCCTTTTCTACTTTCCTTTTTTCACCTCATTAGCCCCTATCATCTTCCGCTCACATTTAATAACCCATCTTTCATATGCATTCCCTATCCGCCTCTTCATGCTCCAAACCATATGTTCATGCCTCTCAATCTTCACTATTTAATTATAGAATAACACTCACTTCTTCATTCTAATTTCTCTTTAAATGGAAGGACTAGAATCTGTGATGGTTACTAATAATTTCATATATGGTAGCAAGTAAAAATTATAGGACTTCAACTTACCATAGTAGATCCATGAGTTTTATCACCTATTGCACCCTCCCTTACAAGACTAAAATCTAAAAATTTAGGATGAAAATGCTTGTCGAGTAACACATTTCAAGATTTGAAATCTCGGCAGATCACCTTCCAATAGAAACAAAATTAAAACAAGACAAGATTATAAACAATTGAAACAAGTACAATGTTCAATTAAGACAAGATTAAAACAACTATCTTAAAGGATAATCAATTACAAATGTGAAACATGTCTCAACTACAATGTACCTAAATAACTAATCCCTTGTGTAGATAATACAATCCTTGAGCAACATCGAGCATGTACCTTCCAAACCACTATTTCAATAACATCAATGTAGGTTAAAGTTAGACTTGAGAGAATGACAAGAAAGGATTAATTGAAAAAACCTAAAATAAAATATAATTTTTAATCATTCGAACCTAATACACCACACTAATTTCAAAATTTGTCACACCACTGAAACGAAGATCCTTACCAGGAAGATTCTTACATGGTAAGACAAAAAAGAGAATAGAACGCTCCATAACAGAGAGCCCATGGCATTAGCATAAACCCGATGAAAAATATCACAGATTCGTAGAGCATGAGTGCCACTGAAATCCCCAGAAGCAACAATGTGAACCCTACCGGCATTATCTTAGCCCCCGCCTGTGAGCGCTTGACAAGAGACTCTGGTATGAACGATAGAGAGCGAAGGAGGTTGAAGACTAGAGTCGACAACTTACAGAAAACCCTAGATCGTTGATCTCCCAATCCTCTGGTGGTATTCAATTCTTAAAGATGAAGAGACAAAGGAAGAAATACGAAACACCAGAAAAGATGAAAGAGGGAAGCTGAAAAAAATAAGTAGAAACCTATTAAAATACTACCTACTCTAATTGGGGTTTGATAAAAAACCCTCGTTAGTTGTCAAGGGTTTAGAAAACCTCAGATATGCATGTTACTTCTTAGAGGTTAGCATATCCTCTCTTAAATAACCCCTTTTAAAATTAAATTTTCTTGTAGTGTATGGTGGTAGTTGTCATCCTTAATTTTTTTTTCCAATTTTAAATTAATAATAACCTTGAACCAAAAATATTTAATAAAAATGTGAATTTTAATAAAAATATCATTGTAAGTTCTATATAAAAATTAAATTTGGTATCAATTTTGAAAGGGACAAAATTGGTCAATTTTAAATAAATTGGGACTAAATTGGACAAATATAACTAATACAGTGACTAAATTGAATATAAAACATTGACTACGATACGTATCACACTGCTAGATTGACACATGGACATTCTTTTAAAAATTAAAAAAATTAAAAAAAACCACAAAGTGACAAGTGACAGTCACTGTTTATTACTGTTAGTTATTTAAACGACAATAGAAAAAAATGATCAAATTGAACAAAATTGACGAAAATTATGACTTATTTGAACATCAAAAACAATATTAGGACTAAAATAATAGAACTGAATGAAAATAGAAATATATTTTTTAACCAAATTTCAATTAGAAATATAATATTTTTGTTGGTATATACTATTTTTAATTTTTAAAAAAATATTTCAATTCTATACTTCTTTTATCCTGAATATAAAATATAATTTAGAGAAAAAAAATGGTGGTGGTTTCTATGACGCATTTTATAGTTTTTATAAAATTAATGTTTTTTTCCTTCTTTGTTCCTATTCAATTGTATAAGTATATATTTTTTATTAATAAATAATGCCTAGAGATGGCAAATAAACCCGTCTCCGTGGATATTGCTCGAACTCGTCCCCGATTTTACGGAGAATCCCCACATTGACTGGGTATGGGTATGGATATAGGGAATTCCCAATTTTTTCAATTGGGTATGGGGATGGGGATAAGGATGTACATATCCCCGTCATGATACCCGTCCCCGCCATATCTCTATCATCATTTAAATTATTAAAATATTCACAATTAATTAAGTAACTATATATGTATATATATATATATATATATATATATATATACTTTCTATTTTTTATTTCTTTTAATTATTTGGTTTGTTATGAAACTCATTCGCATCTCCAATATATTTTTTATCTTATGTTAAAATTATGTATGTCAATTAAAAAAATTGTACTTATATTTGAATATTTCTATTATTTTTTAATATTTTTATTTATTGTATATTTTCATTTCACATTAGAATGTTTAATACTCTCAATTTATTTGTTTAATAACATAACCTTTTCATTTACTAGGTAATATAAAAAAAATTACTTATTATTATTAATTTTTGTTTCATTTGAAATTTTTTTTTTGTTTCGCTAAAACATTTTTTGTTATTTCTCAACCATTGAGTATATATGTTGATATTGGAAAAGTTTTCTTAGATATCTAAGATATTTTTCATCTTATCATACCCTTAATTATACATTTCTTTTCCTTTGTGCGATTCCTTTCAATAGTCTCTAAATTGTTTATAAGACACACATTTGTTAATTTTTTAATTTTTTAATTTTTTATTTATTTTCATTATGTAGAATACTATTTCGATATATTTTATCTAATTATTTTTTATTTTCTAACTCATTACAATCATACTTTAATTTTTTCGCTATAATTGTATACATAATTTTTATTTACTATAATAAAAAAAATTTAATATAATTGACATGAATATTTTTTATCACCATCCAATATATATTGGAGTTCAAAAGATACAAGATCTATGTTAAAATTTTATTATTTATTCTTTGCGTCATTTTGATCAAATGATGTATTATAACTTTTATTAGTGTATAAAAAGGAGATTCATTATAATTTAAAAAATTGAAGTAAACAAACATTTAAAATATATTTTAATTTGAATATTTTTTTTCCTTATATATATATATATATATATATATATATATATATATATATATATATATATATATTTTTAAATAATTTTAAATTTTATCAACAGGGTTTCATTAATGTTTGCAAATTTAATAAATGTTTTGGTTCTCAAGAAATTTTATTTAGTATCTAAACTATAAGAAAACAAACACCTATGGATATTACCCAAATACCCCAACTTAAATCATTGACACATGTCCTTTTTTCAGTTTTTTTAGTAATTTTATAGGTGGATATTACCCAAATACCCCAACTGAATTCATTGACACCTGTCCTCTAAACTGGTATTTTGGTCAAATAAGTTTTGGCACTGATCTGAAACCCAAAGCTCAGTATTTTACTGTTGTAACCCTTTTCTACAGATTGAATTTCGTTTAGTGCCCGGGGTTAAAAGTAATTTTGTATTTCCTGCCTGTTAAGTGTTGGAAGAAGGGAAACTATGCATGAGTTGATTGATGTTGCATGCATTAATTATCTCAACCGTGTTTGAAATCGTTTTTTAAGGGTAGTGTTTAGTGGTTTGGTTTTTTCATATGGTTCTTGCGTTTTCTTTTCTCCGGTTTGGGTATGGGATTTTTTTTTCCAGTTTACTGTTTAAATTTTTCCTTCCATCCAGTACCCTATTTTCTCTGATATCGTTATTGGTTTTCTTTGTTGTTGTGTCTGACTTTTTGGTTTGATGGTGTAGTTGAGTTGGCTTCAGATGATTTTTCGTTTCTTTCTTTTGGTTTGATTCTGTTTATTGTTTGTATTTTTAGTGCATTGTTGATTATTAATTGTTAATACTGTGTTTTGGATGTTGTTTACTGTGATCGTGTATCTCAGTTGGCATGAGATAATTTTTCTTTTCTTCCTCTTGCTTCTATCCTCTTTAATATATTTTCTAAAATTATTTTAGATTTCGTGTTTGTATTTTTTAGTTCATTGTTTGTTATTTACTGTTATTGTGTTTTGGATGTGTTTAACGCTTTTGGTTTGTATTTTCGTTTCCCCAGTTACGTGAGGTATGATCTTCCTTTGCTTTGTTTTTTAGTTTTATTTTCTGTTATTTGTATACTTTTCGGGTTGTGTAAATGGATTTTATTTCGTGTGTGCTTTTTGAGTTCATGTAGGTTGTATTTGTTGTCTTCAAATGGCTAGAAAATTTGATTGGATCAAAGAAATAGATGAGAAGAAAGAGACTTTGAAGCTTGTTGTGAGAGTAAAGGATTTGTGGTTTGTTCAAAACTGGGATATGAATCGTCATATGGAGTTGATTCTTTTGGATCAGAAGGTAAATAAAGTTTGTTGTCTTCTTTATTTTTTGGGATATGGAATGATCTTTACTGTTTACGTTATTTTTCCAGGGGGATATGATTCCTACAATGGTAAAAAAGGAAGATATAGGTTTGTGGGAAGAAAAGTTGGTTGAGGGTCATACCTACATAATGCATAATTTTAAAATCATGAAGAACCAAGGACAATTTCGGGTTTGTGACCACCCTTACAAGTTATTGTTCATAGGTGCAACAACTATAAAAGAACAACCAATTTCAAGTATTCCTCTAAACAGTTATAATTTCAAAAGTATCGAGGATATAGTTGATGGAAAATTCTCTGCTGATTTGGTGTATGGTAGGTACATATACTAATGCTTTTTTACTTTATCCTGTAGAAATTTAATGATTTTGTTTTCATGGTAATATTGGTTTTATATATTATTGGAGTGGTGGATAATGTGAGGTGTAATCCCCAGTCCAAGAATGTTGTGTTTCATATAAGGGATTTAAGGTTTGTGTATTTGATATAAGTATAGTGTTTTAATTTATTAGGGTTTCATATATGTGTTGTTGTTTATAATGTATTGTTGTTTCATTTTACAGTTCTGCTGTTATTGGGTGTACGTTGTGGGATTCCTATTACTTTAAATTTATGAGTAATTGGAGGGGAGAACCAGATTCCTTTATTATTGTTGTTATGTTGACTCAAGCTAAGATCAAGCCGTCTTCAGGTTTGTGAATTTAAATTCATTATTTTGTGGTATTTTGTAATCATTTGTAATCATTATTCTTCTGATGGATTTAGGACAGTGGCCAGTGTCAATATCAAATTCCTGGAATGGTTCAAAGTTGCTTATGGGTGATGAATGTTCTGAATTGGTCAGGTTCAAGGAGCAATGGATACAATATACATTTCTTGAATTACTTAGTTCTTAGAACATTATTTTCCATTTATTATATTATACTAACATACATATTGGAAGTATAGACGTTTTGGCAATAAAGTTAGTCAAAGTCAAGAAGCTAGCCAATTGAGTTCATCGTCTCAATATAGTGAACATGAGAAATTTATTTATAAAGCTGTTGTGAGTACAATATCCGAAATCACAACAATGAAGGAGGTAATATAGCACTAAGTAATGGTTTTAACATCCTTATTGAATTTTTAAGTTTGTTATTGTAATGACTTTTTTTATGTATATAGGAAGTGTATTGTGTTACTGTTGCAACTACCGTCAAGTTTAATTTAGGGAATGATGGATGGTGTTATCCAGTATGCAATGGTTGCAGGAAGAAGACTGAAGAGATAGGTGCTTTTAAGTGTGTCATGTGTGGGTTTAATAATGAAAAACTTGGAATTAGGTTTGTATTTTTTTTTTAGTATTGTATATGTTAATGTATGTTGTATGATTTTAATTAAAAAAGTTAATTTTGTTGTAGATATAAGTTGGAATTACAGGTCTGTGATGGAGATAGTTATGCGAATTTCGTTATATGGGATCAAGACTGCATTAACTTGATTGGTGTATCAGTTGTTGAGTTAATGAATAAGATGATTGAGGTAGTATTACTATGTTGATTTATTAATTTAACAAAATTTTAGTGTTAATGTCTTTTTCTTTTGTTAGGATGGGGAAGGTGATCCGAAATGTTTTCCAGAGGATCTAGATGTTATGCTGGGATGTACTCTTGCATTCAAGGTTAGAGTTCAACCAAAAAATAGATCTTCATCGGTCATGAAAGCTTCAAACAATCTTGAAACCATTGCTTTTATTAGAAGTAAACTTGACTCAAAGATGGTAACTCATTTATATGATGCTTTAAGTTTAGATACCCTACTGGAATAGTTACATCAAATTAAATGTTTTTAATTACCCAATTTTTTATTCTTCATATGTAGATTAAAGACTCCAGTGCTGAAGCTACGTCTGATTCTAGTACTGAGGAAAATTCTAAGGGCAGAGACCAATTACAATAGGTGAAATAATTTATGTCACTAATTGCTTTGTATGTAGTTTTTATGATGTAATAAATATTTGTCTAAACGCACAGGGTAAACAGTCTTTTGATCTACTTGTATATGACTCTAACAACGAACAAGAATCAATTCCCATTATTAGTTACGAGTCTTAGACAGATGTGGTTAGACTCATTTAAATTTATGTTAGTCATTTATTTGCGACACTAAATAAATGATGTAATAACTGTTGTTATAGAAATTATAGAATAAGGAGTCCAGTCCCACATATATATGTGGTTCCAGGATGCAATCTATGGCGGTTGGTTTGATTAAAAGTGGATCTCGTGGAAAAAATGTATGTGTACTTTAAACTATATGTATACTTCTTTGTTCAGACTAAATTTCTAATGAGGTACTTTTATGCTAATTTTAGATTAAAGAGTCCAGTCCCACTGCAATATGTGGCTCCAGTACCCAATCGAAAGCTACAAATCCGATTAAAACAGGATTTCATGGAAATAAGGTATCTGTACTTCAACCTATTTTTATAGTTTTCTATTGACACTAAATTTATGATATGCTATTTTTATGCAAGTTACAAATTAAAGAGTCTGATCCTGTAGATCTAAGTCCTTGCAGTACGCAATCTAAAACACTTGCTTCCATTAAAACTCCAAGTCATACAGGAAAGGTCTCTATAATTTAAACTGTTTGTATACTTATTTCATTGCACTAAATTTTCTATTTTCTAACCACTTTATTTTTAAATGGACAGATTAAAGAATCTAGGGGTAAGCCAAGTGTTAATAAAAATACCGAAGCTGACAATTGCATGGTAAGATAAGATATGTAATTTTATTAAATATGAAATGTTTTATAACTAACAAAATGGATGTCATAGTAATACTGTTTTGATATGCTGCAGTTGACTGTGAGTGCTTTAGCAGATCATGATCCTTATATTGATTTTTGTGTTACCCCTACAAAGGACTTATTGCTGGACTTTGAAGTTGATTGCGACCACCTTGAAGACATACCAAGTGTAGAATTTTCGAGGTCCAAGACTAAGAAACGAGTGAAACAGGAAAAACACTGATGTGGGCCACTGCTGTTTGTAATTAGACATATATATAATATATATATTAAATGTGGGTGGTAAATGCTAACTTGGGTTTTGGAAACCATAGCCATGTTAATGTTTTTTGTGGTGGACTTGGGTGTATTTTGTTGGAGTTGGCTATCAAGGATGCAAAATGGTTATAATTAATGTTGGAAACACCAAAGGATATCGCACATTGGATATGTAATGTTATGGTAATTTTATTCAAAGAATCATTATACATATATTTCGGGTTAAAGGGTTAATTATTGATTATTGAATGTGATATGATACAACTGTTGTTACAAGTTTAAATGTTATATGGACAAGAACCCAAATGAGATACTATTTGGTGTAAAAGTACGTTGATGGTAAAATAGTATGCAAAATATATGTATAGGTAATAGTTCATTAAAGATGTTTACAAAATGTACGTAATGTTTTGAAACATATGATCAACACCGGAACTAATTTTTTATCTCAATAACCATTAAAATTGGTAAATCACGAACTTCGTTAAACTATATTCTTGAGTTTATTTTCTTAATGATCAAATTAATATTAATACTTAACATGGACCATTACGAGATCACAACGAGAAGCATAAGGAATCATTTAGACAAATAGGATGCAATATATATATATATATATATATATATATATATATATATATATATATATATATAGCTAATAGTTCATTAAACATGTTTACAAAATATAACATATGATGAAGACCGGAACTAAATTTTTATCTCCATTACATGAATATACATGCTTAGGTCTCTATCAACACCAAGTTGGATCATAGTGCCTTCCTTGAATCCATTTTCATTGCAAAAATCTTTCCATCCACAAGTTAAATAACATTGACTGTTATTTCTTCCAGACCATCTAATTTTGCAAGGCCAACAATCACCTTCTGCATTCACCAGTAAATAGCGCTTCCTCTATTTAACCAAAGCTTTTCCAGCAAATTCAGAATCCAAGTACTGAAAGAAGTTTGAATTTTAATAAATTAGAACACATCAAACAAATTGATAATTCAAATAACCAAGTTTAAGAATCCGTTACCAATGAAGAAGATTTTGCATCATTTGAAGATAAGCATTTTGACATTGAATGGTAGAAGTCTGTAGGATCATAACCTCCATCATTTGAAGATAAGGCTTCCGAATTATTACTACTGACCAATTGCGCAGTATAATCAATTTCAATTGCTTAAGTAGAGAAAACCTTGAATAAAAACGTATTTTTGTCAACATAATTCATATGTATGGCTTTGTTTTCCTTCAGATTGTAGTATTGACATATCTCTAAGACACCTTTATGTATTATAAAATCTCCATTCTCTAATTTCTGGATACTAACATCATGTTTCTTCTGACGCGGATCAATAAGTTTAAATTTGTTGATAGTCAATTCATGTCCCCAAAAAATAACAAAGGAGTCGTCTAGGCGAATGATTTTCTGCAACCAAGTTAAACATAAACAAATCATTTAAAGCAAATGTTTCAGATAATGAAATACAATGATTCGAAGTTTTAAATAGTACCTCAGATACCAATATCTCGAATCTAAAACAAGTCATAAACCTTGAAGAAGACAAAGTGTGTTGCGGCATAGGAACCATGTTGGGTGCAGGATAATATATTTCTTCCATGGGTAAACTGAAAATTCTAAATTGGAAATACCGGTTTCCATAGTAAATGATCACTAACCAGTAAAGATCATCCAACTTATAAAACTTTGCAAGTTCACTAGCTATCCGAAATTTGCGGTTTTCCATCAAAGAATCTTCAAATTCAACCATAATAAAATTTCCTACCAGATCACGAAAATAGATTGGGCCCATTAGCATGTGTTGTCCCCAGTAAGCAAAGAAGGTTTCATCAAACTCTACGAATTCCTACAAACAATTACAAAAGCCAACAAAAATGGAATTTTTAGAAAAGTGATAAGTATACACGGTCTAATGGTTGAACATTTCATGAAAGATTGATTTTTCCAGCAATCTAACAATAAAAGAAGCGTTAAAAGTAAATGAAATCACAACTTTAAGACTTACCCATTGTGGATGAACCAAAGTCATTGAAGTCTGGAACCAGTTCTTGAAGGAGTAACGTTTTGCAGAGTTATTTTCATTTTCCTGAGAGGTCACCATTGAAGAGGTCGCCAAACAGAAAAAAGTAAAGAATATAGAAATGCTGAAACGACGCAAGGGGTTATCCAAATGGAACGTTCTATCGTTACACTTATTTTTTTTAATTGAAAAAAAAACCATAGAAATGAAAGCTTAATTAATGGATGTAGACATTTACATCAAGTACATTCTAGAAAAGCGTTAAGAAGTCGAACTGCCCCCATACCATGCAATCAATCATTTCTATAAAAAAGGATTTCATAAAATTTATTTAATAATTAAATTATTTTTGGCGCGCATTATGCATGGACCGTGAACGAAAAGCTTTTTTAGGAAGTTCTGTTTCAAAGCTTCAGACATCAAAAAAACTAATACACACAACAGCGGGCAATGTAATGGATCAAGTAGCCAACCAGTAAAGTAAATGAAGTGTGAGGTACAAAAATGGATTAAATGCTATTTTTAATGTTTGGTTCTTGCACATATTAGACATCTACCTTGTCTTTATTCCATCTTCGAATTAATTTTTCAACATTTATGTTATGTCAATGTGTTTGTGTATTGGGATAAATTTTAAAGTTCTCTATGTACACCATTAATGACTTTACCTTTAACAGATTAATGTGAATGTGCAAATTGCTTTTGTTTCAGTTCCAACTTTTATTGCCATAGTAACCAATATGAGTGATTCGAAGGTGCTATCAAATCTAGGTTGTGCAAATGCAAGACTAAAGAGAAAGTTAGTGCTAAAACAAAAGAAAATGAAGTGTGCACAAAAGACTCAAAGTCTCCTACTTGACGAGGAACAGCGGAAGAAAAGGAATTTCACACCATTATATGATATAATAATGAATGCTTTCCTCAATCAAGATACTCCAACACATAATGATATCAGTGGCTATTATAAAGGTCAACCACCACAGAGAAGAACTAACGAAATGAACCACAGATTATTTCATCAGAGTTCTCATCGTCAAAATTTATTTCGAAAGTTTGAGGTTGTTGGATCCATAGGTCAATCATCTTTCCAGAGAGTACTAAAGGATACTACAATATGTCCAAGTACAAGTACTCCAATCGAAAATATGGGTACAGGTAGTAGTTTCTAAATTTCTGCGCATATGACTATACATTCTAAATTAAATTTTATACTTTATTATTTACTAAAGAAGCATCTGTTGACAAAATAATGGAAAAGCAGTCTGGCAAGTTGCAAAGAATAAATGAATTGCACACTAGCAATTTAGGATTTCAATATCCTTTACTCTTCCCATATGGGGAAGATGGTTATAGACATGATGTCAATCATCGACAAAAACCAGGATTCAACAACAAAAGGAACAGACTCACAATTAGGGAATGGTTTTGTTTTAGATTACAAACGAGACAATCTGAAGCACAAACTTTGCTTAGATCTAGACGACTTTTTCAACAATTCATAGTTGATGGATATACAATGATGGAGTCTGAAAGATTGTCATTCATTAAATATAATCCATCGAAGTTAAGGGTTGATAAATACAATAACCTCTGTCAGGCTTCCACCAGCTCACAAACTCAAGGATCACAACAAGGAAAGAGGGTTGTTCTTCCGTCATCTTTTATTGGTAGTCGCAGATTCATGGACCAACTATATTTTGATGGAATGACTATTTGTAGTTATATGGGATTCCCAGACCTTTTTATAACTTTCACATGCAATCCTAAATGGCTAGAAATAACCAGACTACTTGCTAAGCTAAAGCTATCTCCAACAGACCGTCCTGATATAGTTTCAAGGGTCTTCAAGATTAAGTTTGAACAACTTTTGACAGACTTAACTAAGAATCATCTACTAGGCAAAACTATTGCATGTAAGCCATCCCTTTTTGTAATCATCGTTCTTTAATATGGTTTTCTATCAAATCAGTTTGGATTGTTTTTTTTTGTGAATAAATGTCTTTTGCTTCATTTGCAGTCATGTATACCATAGAATTTCAGAAGCGTGGTCTACCTCATGCACACCTACTGATTTTTTTGCATCCCAGTAGCAAATACCCAACTCCTGATGATATTGATAAGGTAATATCTGCAGAAATCCCTTGTCCAATAAGTAATCATGAATTGCATAAATGTGTTCAAGATCACATGATTCATGGACCTTGTGGAATGTCAAACAAATCTCTGCCTTGCCTGAAAAACGGAAATGCTCACGCCTATTTCCAAAAAAATATCAAAGGACAACTACCATATCAGAAGATGGTTTTCCTCATTATCGTAGAAGGAACGATTCATTAACAGTAACCAAGAATGGGGTTTGCTTTGACAATCGTTCTGTGGTTCCTTACAATCCACAATTGTTGTTGAAGTACCAAGCACATATAAATGTTGAATGGTGTAATCGTAGCACTTCCATCAAGTACTTATTCAAATATATCAACAAGGGTTATGACAGAATAACGGCTGCTATAGTTCCCGAGCAAAATGAATTCTTTTTGAACAAAGAACCAATAGATGAAATCAAGCAATATCTTGATTGCAGATATGTATCTCCTTGTGAAGCATGTTGGAGAATATTTTCGTTTCCAATTCATGGACGAAATCCAGCAGTAGAAAGATTGTTTTTCCATCTTTTTGGAGAACAGGCAGTATACTTTAAAGATGATGACGTGATTGATGATATCATGGGAAAGACAACAGTTTCAGAATCAATGTTTATAGGTTGGATGAAATGTAATAAGAAATACGCAGAAGCCAGGGAATTAACATATGCTGAATTTGTTTCTAAGTTTGTATATGTCAAGAAAGATAGATATTGGAAACCAAGGAAAATGGGGAATACTATTGGAAGACTGATTTGGGTTCCTCCAAGTACTGGAGAAGTATTTTATCTTAGAAGAATGCTAACCCATGTAAGAGGACCAACATCCTACATTGATATCAGAACAATTAACAATGTAATATATTCTACATTTAGAGAAGCTTGCTTAGCTTTAGGAATATTAGAAGATGATACAGAATATGTTGAAGCTATAAAAGAAGCAAAGGATTGGGGTTCCGGACATTATCTAAGAAAATTATTTGTCACTATCATGTTGTCAAATAGTATTAATCGACCAGAAGACCTATGGAACAAGACATGGGAGTGGAGTGGTTAACAGATGGAATTCTCTACCGAGAGAGAATAATAGCAGGAATTTCAGGTTAGCTCCAATAAATTGTATTCATAAATATATAATGCAAAATTAAATATCATAATGTTTTTGTGTGCAGAACTGAATCTTACTCCAGAAGTAATCCAAAATCTAACCTTGATTGAGATTGAAAAGATCTTGGAATCTAATAGAAGCAGTTTAAAGTTCTTCCCAACAATGCCATACCCAAATGGATTCGTTACCCAAAATTGTGGAAATAGATTGGTATATGCAGAACTTGACAATAACACTGTTGACCAACAACATTTATTCCAATCAAATTTCAAATCCATGACAAGTTAAGTATTATTATCGTTTTTTGTACTTGACTATTAAATCGAATTACATTATACAATCAGTTTGAATAACCATTCAATTACAGGTGAACAAAAAAATATTTTTGAAAAGATCAAGCAAGTAGTTGTTAATAAACAAGGAGGTGTATTCTTTTTGTATGGGTATGGTGGAACTGGCAAAACGTTCATGTGGAAGACACTTTCAGCAGTAGTTCATTCCAAAGGTAAAATTGTACTCACAATAGCTTCAAGTGGAATAGCTTCTCTATTATTGCTAGGGGGAAGAACAACACATTCTAAATTCAAGATACCGGTTCCAACACTAGAACATTCAATTTGTAACATTTCACAAGGATCTGAAGCGTCAGAGTTGTTAAAGAAAGCATAACTAATTATTTGGGATGAAGCTCCTATGGCACACAAATTTTGTTTTGAAGCTCTGGATAGAACTCTAAATGACATAATGAACGGTATTACAAAAGAAGGTTCAGTTTTTGGAGGAAAAGTCATAGTATTTGGAGGAGACTTTAGGCAAATATTACCTATTATACCAGGAGGGTCCAGATCAGATATTGTCAACGCCACAATTAATTCATCTTATATATGGGATCACTGTGAAGTTTTAAAACTGATAAAAAACATGTGTCTATTACAAGAAGGCCTACAATCAACTACTGCATCAGAGATTCAAGAATTCTCAGACAGGATTGTTCAAATTGGTGATGGTAAGTTACAAGAACCTAATGACGGTTTAGTTGAAATTGAAATACCTGAAGAATTCCTAATTTCAGAGTTCAATGATCCTATAGAAGCAATTGTGTCTGCCATTTACCCAAATTTGATACAAAACCATACGGACGAGTCCTATCTATAGTGTAGGGCAATATTGGCAAGTAGGATTGAGACAGTCAATGAAATCAATCAATACATGTTATCACTAATTCCAGGTATATTAATCTACATCCCCAAACTGATGATTATAATTTGGAAATTTAGTGTGACTAATGTTATTACTAATACAGGGGAAGAAAATGAGTATCTTAGTTGCGATTCAATTGATGAAACAGAATCTGCTTCAAATGATAGCTACAACACTATAACTTCCGAATTCCTAAATTCTCTCTCTACGTCTGGCCTTCCTAACCATAGAATCAAACTGAAGATTGGAGCACCAATAATGCTTTTGAGGAACTTGGATTAAGCAGAAGGTTTGTGCAATGGGAGCAGATTAATAATAACAAGACTTGCAAACCATGTTATTGGAGCTAAGATGATTACAGGTAATAAAGATAATCAAGACATTTATATTCCACGAATGTCAATGTCCCCTTCACAATCCCCATGGCCATTTAAGCTAATCAGAAAAAATTTTCCTATCATGCTATCATATGCAATGACAATAAACAAATCTCAAGGTCAATCACTACGTTTTGTTGGATTGTATTTACCGACACCGGTATTTAGTCACGGTCAGCTATATGTTGCAGTCTCTCGAGTTCAAAGTAAATCTGGATTAAGAATCCTAATCCATGATAAGGACAACAAACCTTCGAATACAACAACCAATGTTGTATACAAAGAAGTGTTCCCAAATGTATAGTTTGTCTTAAGACAAAATCTTTTCTTACTATTTACTAAACATTTTGTACAAGACTGTCAAAGAACTGATTAGAAAAAGATATATTATTGTATTCCGATTCCATACAAAGAAGTTCGATCTATTATTTAAGTTTATAGGTGATACCAAAATACATTACCAAAGATGCATAAAAATTCTTACCTTTCGAGTTAGAAAGAACCATTGCAATAAGCTTATCAAGATCTACCCATGATAAAACCTGGAAATCCCAATTGCAAACAATGATACATGTCTCTTCGCAAGTTTAACTGCAAAAACGAAAAATCTTCAATAAATTCTGAAAAAAAACATCCAGATCCCGTCTAATATGGTTTGCAGAGTAATTGATCAATATGAGATTAAAAAAAGAATAACCAATTCAACGTTATTGAGGCCACAAGAACTCACCAAAACAGATATCAAGCTCCTTCCATTGTTCCAACTTTTCAATTGTTCCCAAAAGCTTACAATTTCCCCTATATGAACCCGTGACCAATGACTACTTTAGAATCTTTTCAGGTTGACCATTATTTTGTCCTATTGCACCACACATGACAATGCATTTAAACTGAAACCAACAAACGTACCTAACTTATATTGAAGTTTGATAACAACACCACCAAAATTGATTTCTGCACCACTACGATAAAATTTATTATATTCAGTTTTTTTTTCAAGTCCAGCTTTTATTTACAACCATACATCTTCCAGTATGTTTTGTTTCACGATCCATTGGGGGTACGTCAACTTAGAACCCAATCCAAATTTTCACTAACCACACCACCACAAGTCTTAGCTACAAATATACCATTAGCCATGACTATAATATCGGTACACAACTGGATCATCGCACTTAATTATTTGATTAACATTAAGATTAAAAATTTTCGTTATTAATCAATTATTGCAGTTAAATATTTTCATCACATTCCTACAAAGCTTTGCTTTATTAATTAATTTTTGGGATTAATTCTCTTTTTAATAAATTTTCTCTGTAACTTCTACAATTTTTATATAACATCCAAAATTATACAAAAATACACATTATTTTAATTAGTACCGCTCAATTTATTATTTTAATTGTTACATTCAAGTAATTTAGTGCCCACGTTAATATACCAACAAAAATTAAACAATTCTATACCAGATAATTTATTACTTACTACATTAAAACCACGTCAACCATTTTAAGTAATGAAATATTATTACATATAGTCTCAATCAATATCTAAAACATTTTAACGATATTTAATATCAACCTGGACTACTTGGTCAAATATCAACGTCGACTACTTGGTCAAATATCATCATTCAACAAAATAACAATCCACAATTAAACACGAGTTCACAAAATAGACATTGTCCTTGCAAAAAAAGCAAAAAAATAAATTAACCAACACAGCTAAACCTTTACAACATGGATGATATTTTTCTTATCATCGTCTATTACAAATTTTATGCCATCACCAGCAGCTAAGCCATTGTCCTTACAGAACGTCTTCCATCCACACGTCAGATAGCATTCAAAATTGCTCCTTCCAGTCCAACGAATTGAACAAGGCCAATATATAGCAGTTTCATTTATCAGCAAATAGCTCTTGCGGCTTTTATCCAAAAACTGTCCAGCAAAATTGGAATTCAGATACTGCAAACAAAAATTCCTCTGTTCAAGACCAATTCCATAACAATACAACTATGAGAAATATACATCCATAAACATAAAGTATACCAAACATGAACTTCGAACATCATAATGAGTTAAGTATTCCACCACTCCATCATCACTAATAGGTGACGCATTATCAACAATAGCACTAACATCAGCATTATCAGGAATGCCACTACCATCAGGTTCATTAACAACATCATGCTCTATATCATTTCCACTCACTGAATCCCTACAGTACACAATTTCTACTCCTTCAGGGGAGAAAAACTTATGGATAAATTGATTTTTTCCTACATAACTCAAATGTAAGAAAAAATATTTCTTGAACCCATAGTACTTCAGAAATTCCGCCAACCCAAACAATACAATAGTGCCTACATCTGTTGTATCCACAGACAGCTCAAACTTTTTCCTAAGAGGATCATAAAGTTCAACTTTACGATCAAGTTTTAGTTCATCCTAAGAAAACATCTAAAATTCTTCTGGGAGAAGAATGTATGGTTGTTCAGAAGCAATACAAGTAAATCAAAAATTAGTAAATATAGATATACCTGCACAAAATTAATCAAACTATGTAAGGAATATAACACTTTACCGTCGATCGCAGCAACTTCACTCTAAAACATTGAAAAAATCTTGGTGAACCCAAAGGATCATAGGTCATCCCAGTCCTTGATTGCCCTACCACAGGATACTCAACTTCCTTCCAATATGAGTCAAAGACTCTTAACCGAAAGTACCTATCTCCACAAAACAGAGTGCACACGTAACACATGCATCACAAATTATAGAACCCTAATATCTGAAAAACACCACGAAATTTCCTCTATGCCACCAGATTTTCATCAAACTTAATGTTAAGCACATTTCCCGAAGGATCAGAAAAATAGTTTGTCCCTATTACTAGTGATTTACCCATTCCAAGAAGAAGCCTTCATCAAACAATAAAAAATCCTGGGAAAAATAGAAACAGAAAGGAATGCGTTCAATAATTTTTGTTTTTAAGAAATTTCCTACTCTCAAACAAAATCACATTAAAAACGATTGCTTTCAAACCAAATCACATTAAAAAGGAAAAAAAACAAAAAACAGACAACTGAATTAACATTAACCTCAGAAGGATCCAAGAACATGACCGAGTTCTGGTAAAAAATTTTGAAACTCAAATGTTTGGAACCTGACATTTTCCCTTCTGCCCAAACGAAACACAGACCTATGGACTTTGAAGGGTTTTCTTTTGTTCTTCTTTCCAGAAACCGAACAATACACTTAATAAATCGTTTCTCTGCTCTTTTACTCCAACATTTCATTTCCTCCTTTAATCAAATCGAGACGCCACATATAACAAAACGCCACATATTTCGAAAACATAAATAATAAACATAATAATACTACTTCTGTTGTGAAAAAAATATTATATTATAATAATATTTTCCCTTTTCAATTAAATTTATTACCTAAAAACCAATATCTATAATTAAAATTTCTATTAATCAAATAATTCCATATTTACTTACATAAAACATAAATAAATGTGAAATCCAAAACCAAAAACACAAAGAAAAAAGAATGACCCGTGCATACGCACGAGTCTCAACCTAGTTCTAATATAAAATGTAAATAATTATAATTTATTTCAAAGTATTTGATATCGAAGAAACAACTATCCTCCTAATATTGAATATTTCATAATATTATATTTTTTTTACCGTAATTTTTTATTATTTCATAAAAATTAATTAAAATTAATATTAAAGTAGTAAGAAAGCGGGTACGTGTATGGGTACGAGATTATACTCATTATCCGGTGGGGATGAGGATGGGGATGAGACAAAAGATTGATACCCATTAAGTTTAGGTATAGGAATGGGGATGAATTTTTTTACGAGGATGGATATGGGATAGCGAAATTCGTCGCCGTCCCGCCCTATTGCCATATCTGTCTAAGCCCAAACATATATGCTTAAGTTTGATGACTGCAGATAATTAATAATAATAGTTTTTATTGGTTAATGTTTTTAAAATTAATGAACAATGAAAATGTACGGCCAGAGATTGTGTTCTTATTTTATTTTATTATATATTTTTACTTACAGTAAATTGAAATTTGAACATTAATTTCCATAATAATAAGTTTATTAGACATTTTTTTTGTTTAAATATTATTAGGGTTAATCATAATATTTGAGACATAGTATATTTTAGAATTTTTAATTATTTCTTATTTTGATTTTTAAACGATGTTAAATTATTAAGTTTTCCAGCACTAAAATGGTTTTTATTGTTTACTTTAATATAAAAGTTCCGTCATGATTTTGATTTTAAAAAACTTTTTCGAGAATCTATTATTACTACTTAAAACAAGTATTGTACTATGCCACTTGTCAAATCTTTAAGTAATTAAGTTTTCCCGTTCCATTTATTACGTTGTTCTTTCTTTTCTTTTCTTTTTACTTTTCAAAATATTACCATTTAGCTCTCATCTTTTTTCTCGATTGTGTCATTGGTGTAGGTTGTTTCGACAGTTGGATTCTTCATCGACACAATTATGAAAGCTTCAAAACTCGTCGCTCTATAATGGTGTGGTAAGCCTTAATATTTTCATTTTTTTTTTCCTTTTACTCTCATCTTCTTCCTCGGTTGTTCCGGTAGTAGAATTCTTGTATCGACACACTTGTGGAAGCTTCAAATTACATAAGTTTTTATCTAAATATAGTACAACTTGATTATCATTATTTCATTTTTCAAACAATTTATATATATATATATATATATATATATATATATATATATATATATATATATATATATATATATATATATATATATATATATATACTTACGTTATGACAGATGGGTCATGCTTCCAAATTTTTTTTATAATTAATATAATTTATTATATAATTTTAAATATATTTTTACAAATTTAATATTTTTAATATATTTTATGTATTTGATATTTAAAAATAATTATATATCAATATCAATAAATAATTTTTTATTGTCCATATTTATTTTTCATTTTGATCTTTTGAATATTTTTTAAATAAAATTATTTTTTTTAATATTATTTTTTAAGTGATCATTTATTTAATTAGGTTAAATATATTTTTGGTCCCTTAACTTTCAGTGAATTTTGGAATTAGTCCATTTCGAAACTTTGTACTAATTTAGTCCTTCATCTTTCGAAATACGTGGATTTAGTCCTTTTAATCAAATTTTGTTAGGGTTATTTGATGTTTCGTATGCATTTGAGGATTGTGTTTGAGTTGTTTATATTGTTTGACACATTTTTGCTTTAATGTTAAGTCAAATAATATTATGAAACGCACTTGAAATGTCAAATAAACTTAATAAAATTTGATTAAAAGGACTCCACGTATTTCGAAAGATGAAGGACTAAATTGGTCCAAATTTCGAAATGGACTAATTCCAAAAATTCAGTGAAAGTTAAGGGACAAAAACATATTTAACCCTATTTAATTTAACCATCTTTTTATTTAATTATTTTTTTAAACTTGATTACTATAAATGAAAATTAATTATATTAAAATTATAAAAATTATTTATATTTAATTTATAATTATAATAATAACAATAATTATAAGTTTATTATATTTTATTATCATAACAAATAAATACAATGTTTTTACTAGTTTATATAAAAGATTTGGGATTACTTTTTTTGTTTTTATTTTAGTTAAAAAATATCAAGTTGGTCCTATAGTTTTTTTTAGTTCAATTTGATCCCGATTTTTGAAAAAATGATTCAATCTGGTATTTTTTTTTTTGTTAAATTTCTTGAATTGGATCAATGTTTTTCCATAAAAATTGAAATAATGATGGTTTTCTTTGTTGATGTAATTGACATAATCCTAATGTCAATTTTGATGAAAAATCCTTGCTTCACTTCAAGAAATTTAACGAGAAGGATCTAATTGCATCAATTTTTAAAAAATCGGAACCAATTTGAGACTAAAAATGTAACGTCCCATTTTAATAGATAAATCTATCCAAATAAAACATCGTACATATTACAATATCCAAGGGCACGAGACTTAAAGTATAAGGATTTCGCAGCCATCCGAGTATTCAATAAAGAAAACTAAGGCACACCAATGTACCCTTAACAAAACAGAAAGATTCAACAGATGACCAAAAGCTTTCTCATAAGCAAGGGATTACAATATAATAATAACTCTTCATCGTGGGCTCAACAGCGAGCCCAACACCAAACCCTGCCAATTAGGCTACAGCATTCCCGTCGCCACTACGATCACCAGGAGTTCCCACATCTACTCACATCAATAAATTGATGATCATCGCAAAAGGAGAAAACCACACACGAGACATACAAGCAAACGAAAAGGGTAAGCTAGAGTAAAAAGGTTTTATCATACAATTGAACATATGAATTTAAAAGCCGAGAACACATAAATCACTCAATCATGTGATACCAACCAACAAGACCCTACGACACATTTATCCGAATACATAGAATCAGTCGGATTCACTAGATGCTTGCACTTGTGGTGGCCTCTACTGCTCTGCAAAGTCATTGCCAATGGGTTTCACCCTACCACGCACAAGGTTAACCTTCAAACATTTAAGGCCATTATCCTGCCAAAGACTAGGGCTTCCTACTACTCTCACCACTTGAGTCAGTATGCTCTACGTGAGACTAACTGACTCTTTAGAACTTCAGGATGTAATCCTTACTTGAATCACTTCTTAATTATGTACTGAGGCACCACCACGTAACCTTACTAAGAAGTTCGTGGAATTACGTCCATTACCTGAGGCACCACCATGAGCTCTCACTAAGAAGGTCATGGAATTACGTCCTTACATGAGGCACCACCATGAACTCTCACTAAGAAGGTCATGGAATTACGTCCTTACATGAGGCACCACCATGAACTCTCACCAAGAGGTTCATGGAATTACATCCTAAACTATGAGGCACCACCATGAGATCTCATCAAGAGATTCATGGAATTACGTCCTAAACCATGAGACATCACCATGAGTTCTCACCAGGAGATTCATGGAATTACGTCCTAACCTATACCATTATCATGTCTCACCAACCAAACATAGGATTATCATGCATACCAATCTCATGCCAATATATAACCAACCATCCAATCATGTTTCCTACGTATAATCATACCAAACTCATCAATTCTAGTCCATAAATCATATAATACATGCATATTCACACACTTCATACTTTACATAAGGTAATCCAATCAATCATGTGACCAATAACCACACAAAGAGAAGAAACTGCACTGGAACACGTCCCTACCCAGTTCTCGCTCAAGCGAGAGAAATCCCTCGCTCACCAGCCCTTGCCTAGCGAGACTACAAACAAAGGGTGTGTCGATGTCTCACTCAAGCTAGCCTAGCTCGCTCAAGCGAGACTCCTCTCGCTCAGGCAAATGGCCTTCGCCTAGATGAACCCTCGAAACAGAAGGAGGGTGAGTTGTTACTATTCTCGCTCAGGCGAGAGCTCCTCGCTTAAGCGAGAGCTTTCTTTTTTAGCGACCAACCCCCTCGCTTGGGCGAGTCCAGCAGAACTCACCTGCTCTCACACATGCCGTCGCGACCAGAATCACACCAGAGCATTTTCCATATCGTCAACATCACCATACAAGCATTCAAGAATACCCAATATTATGATAGTAGATAAAACAGTATAGAAACACCAAACAACTTGAAAATAATAGAACCCTAGCTTCCCTTACCTCAACAAAAGCTACTGCGAAGGAGGTTTAGACTCTAGCGAAAAGGCTCCACAACTTCAAGAGTACCAGAAACTGGAGAGGAAAGGAACACCAGCACGAGGGTAAGGTTCTGGAAAGAACCTATTTTCAAACAAGAACAATAGACAGTAAAAAGAAAGGTAAAAGTTGGAGCTTAACTTACTTGAAGGGAAAAGCACTACTGACTTAGAGGAAAAGAGGAGCTAACTAAAACCCTATCAGAACTCTTTGCCTCAACAGTGGAAGGAGAAAGGGTTTCTATTTTCTAAGAATGAGGTAGAGTGAGGGCTGGGAAAGGGTTTTGGGGCACCCTATGGGCTGGCGGCCTAATAGTTAAGGCTAGGTCCTTAGACATTTAGGACAGGAAAAAGTGGGTCTTACATTCTCCCCAACAATAAAAATTTTCGACCTCAAAAGTTCACTGATGAGGTAGGAAGAAAACTATGTTTTCCTCATTTTCTCTAACAACCACCACTTAGACACGACTGATATAACGACTCCAACACCCATAGTCACCAGAAACTTTGCCTCTATGTTAAGCGATATGTGTTCAATTGTGTAAATTTGTTTAGTCACTACTCTCGAAGCTACTCTCTACCTCCAACCTTAAAACTGGAATGCTCCTTCATACCTGCCCAACCAACTTGTATCTGATATACTGACTCGCTTACCCTATGCTCTTCACTCCCCTTGTAGGTTTTTACCAAACTCTCTATTGACTTCAAGTCTCAAACTAAAGCATGTTAGTTAACACTTCACATCACCTTGTTCTCTCCTTTAAGCATCACTCCACTGACTTGATTAAACTTGAGTTTTGGCTTACTGCCCCACCATTTACACTCTTGACCACTTTATGCATAACTACACCCATAACATCTTGTTTCCTTTGCTGACTTTGACCAAGGCAACAAAGTTCACTATTGAGTTATCCCATTTCCAATTTAAAACTTTCAACGGTTTCCATCCCCATATCGTTTTGGCATCCTATCTTCATTTCTGATCCCTTAACTTATAACCATCATTCCACAAAACCTCAGAACTACAACTTTCTTTAACTTCAAAATTTCTAGTTTGGTTTGTACTAATCCACTCTACGATTCACCTCGAACTAATATTGCCTGATTTGTCTTCTTCTTTTTTCTTTTCTTTTCCAACCTTTTTTAGAAACTCGCCCATCCTAGTCGAATGACTAGAACAATGAAATCTCTTCACATCTTCTCCTCCCAACTCAAACACTTACTTCTCCACCAACTCCTTACTCCTACCTCGTCAAACCCAGATCTTGAGTTCCCTTCTTTAGCTAAGCACCTACTCTTACTTCCTTACTCCCAGGTTGGCACCCTAACTTGAAATCATAACTCAAACCATCTCCTACTTCTCTTGTCCAACTTCCTCTGAGTAACTCCACAATTCCAACTTTGAATGATCATTGAACACCCTTAACTAATACTCATAAGAAAGATACCTTAGTTGTTTTGAAAGGATTGGTTACCGTAGTAACCTCTAGATCGTTAATAAGATAGTTCTTCGCAAGCACATCTTACTATTCATAAGCATCACTTGTCACCATTCCATTGCGCTACTTTGATCCACATACAAAGTCACTTATTTGTTTACTCAACATGATGCTTCCTTCATGTCTGCGTGACAAGGAAGCAATCATCGTTAAGAAACCTTCCTCTAAAACATCTATGAAACTTGCAAAACCCTTTAAACTCTCATTTTCTCAACATCATATCCACCCTATTTAGAACCATATGTCCTTCTAGCCACTCCAACCTTAGTCAATACTCTTCTTGAACATTCTGAAGACTCTCTTCACACTTGAGAAACTTGCCGCTAAACCTTGATGACACCATCAACCTATTTGAAATTTCTTGCCTTCATCATGTTTCCACTTCTTTAAAACCATAGGCCCGTAAATTCAATCCTTCCTTATCCAACATTTTCCTTTGATCAGTCTATCCTACCACTACCTCTCCTCTAAGATTTACCAAACTTACAAATAACCAGGTTATCCTACTAAGTCCATGCCACTACATCCTTAACAATACTCCTTTTACTTCACACTCTGAGCATGAATGTCCAATTGGGAAAAATTGGCATTAGTTCTACTTCAAACACCGACGCATTAGTTAACACCACCCCTTCCTTGGTGGAAATTCCAGTACTTGTTTCAAAGCCACGTTTAGAAACTTTTCCATAGCTAAGATCCTTTGTGTCTAATCTTCCCCCGCCTTTGTTAAAATCCTATGATTCGCATGACACTATGCCTCCACCCTTCAACTTATCCTTCTCTTGATACAGAACCACTGACTTGTCTCCTTGAATCGAAGAACATCACTTCGTTGGGTGTCACATCTAATAGGAATGAGATTCGAAAAAACAACCAATTCATCCTTGATGTTATATCCCACCCTTACCAAGGGAACAATTCAAATCGACTTGAATTTGAATCCTTTGATCACCACAGGACAAATCACAGACTTGAGCAGTCTTCACTTGATAATCAAACTACCATATATATATATATATATATATATATATATATATATATATATATATATATATATATATATATATATATATATATAT